>Ga0325403_1002104_pt1 | contig 17343 bp, 13 predicted proteins | sample PopdelMetagenome_19_FD_205665 | JGI IMG/M metagenome (GOLD analysis project Ga0325403, IMG submission 205665) | Populus deltoides microbial communities from Bellville, Georgia, United States - Xylem-PdKOR-R4 | ecosystem: Host-associated > Plants > Phyllosphere > Stem > Wood/Secondary xylem...
CCGGGTCTGCCGACCAGCGCCCCCGTCGGACCACCGCAGGCCCCCGGGTGGCAGGGTTCTGCCGTGCCCCACGCTCCGACCGGCGGCTCCGCCGCGCCCGCCGACCCCACCGCCGACTCCTCGCAGACCGCGGAGCACGCGCGCCTCGAGGCCTGCACCGGTTCCGAGGGCCCCTGGCGCCTGTGGGGCCCCTACCTGGCCGGCCGCCAGTGGGGCACCGTCCGCGAGGACTACTCCGGTGACGGCGATGCGTGGCGGTCCTTCCCCTTCGACCACGCGCGTTCGCGCGCCTACCGCTGGGGCGAGGACGGCCTGGGCGGCTTCTGCGACCGCTACGGCTTCCTCAACCTCGCCGTCGCCCTGTGGAACGGGAAGGACCCGATCCTCAAGGAGCGCCTCTTCGGCCTCACCAACGAGGAGGGCAACCACGGCGAGGACGCCAAGGAGCACTGGTGGGCCGTCGACGGCACCCCCACGCACTCCTGGGCGCAGTGGCTCTACCGCTACCCGCAGGCGGAGTTCCCCTACGAGCGGCTGCGCGCCGAGAACGCCGCCCGCAGCCGCGACGAGCGCGAGTTCGAGCTCGCCGACACCGGCGTCCTCGACGAGAACCGCTTCTTCGACGTCCAGGTGACGTACGCCAAGGCCGCTCCCGACGACGTGTGCGTGGTCATCACCGCCACCAACCACGGCCCCGAGGCCGCGCCCCTGCACCTGCTGCCGCAGCTGTGGTTCCGCAACACCTGGTCGTGGGGCCGCGACCTGCGCCGCGGCGCGCTGACGCAGCTGCTGGCACCGACGCTGACCGTCTCCGGGCTGGAGGCCGTGGAGGCCGAGCACGGCTACCTGGGCCGGTACGTGCTCGCCGCCGAGGGGGCCCCGCAGGTGCTCTTCTGCGACAACGAGACCAACGCGGCCCTGCTCTTCGGCGACCAGCGCGGCACCTCGCCGAAGCACCCCAAGGACGGCGTCGACCGCGCCGTCGTCCGCGGTGACACGACGGGTGTCAACCCCGGCGACACCGGCACGAAGGCCGCCTTCTGGTACTCGTGGGACTCCGTCGCCCCCGGGGAGACCAAGACGGTGCGGCTGCGCCTCGCGCCGTCCGACCCGACCGCCGCGACGTTCGGGCCCGGGTTCGACGAGGTCGTCGAGGCGCGCCGCGCCGAGGCCGACGAGTTCTACGCCACCGTCATCGACCCCTCGCTGCCCGCCGAGGACCGCCACGTCGCCCGCCGCGCCTACGCGGGACTGCTGTGGACCAAGCAGCTGTACCGCTTCGACGTCGCGCAGTGGCTGGACGGCGACCCGGTGGCCCCCTCGCCGCAGCAGCGGGAGGACGCGGGCCGGCGCAACACCACCTGGCGCCACGTGGCCCTCGCCGACGTCATCTCGATGCCCGACGAGTGGGAGTACCCCTGGTTCGCGGCCTGGGACACCGCGTTCCACACCATCCCGCTGGCGCACGTCGACCCGGAGTTCGCCAAGGAGCAGCTCGTCCTGATGTGCCGGGAGTGGGCGATGCACCCCAACGGCCAGCTCCCGGCCTACGAGTGGGAGTTCGGTGACGTCAACCCGCCGGTGCACGCCTGGGCCGCCTGGCACGTGTACCGCATCGACGGGTACCGCGACCGCGACTTCCTCATCCGCGTCTTCACCAAGCTGCTGCTGAACTTCTCGTGGTGGGTCAACCGCAAGGACGCCTCCGGCTCGAACCTGTTCGAGGGCGGGTTCCTCGGCATGGACAACATCGCCCTGTTCGACAGGTCGGCCCCGCTGCCCCCGGGCTACCGCCTGGAGCAGTCCGACGCCACCAGCTGGATGGCGTTCTACTGCCAGCAGATGTTCAAGATCGCGCTGGAGCTGTCGCGCCACGACCAGGCCTGGGACGACACCGCCACCAAGTTCCTGGAGCACTTCCTGTCCATCGCGCAGGCGATGAACAGCTTCGGCACCACCGGTGGGTCGCTGTGGGACGAGGAGGACGGCTTCTTCTACGACGTCCTGGTCTCCCCGGACGGGCGCGCCGAGCCGATGCGCGTGCGCTCCATGGTGGGCCTGCTGCCGATCCTGGGGGCCACCGAGGTCCCGGCCTGGATCACCACCGAGTGCCCCGACGTCACCGCGCGCCTGCGGTGGCTGCAGCGCCGCCGCCCCGAGGTGGTGCGTCCGCTGCGGTCGCGCTCCGGTCCCGAGGGGCGGCGCATGCTGCTGTCGCTGGTGGGGCCCGAGCGGCTGCGCCGGATCCTGGAGCGGATGTTCGACACCGAGGAGTTCTGGAGCCCCTACGGCATCCGGTCGCTGTCGCGCTCCACCGGGCAGGTCTACGCCAACGTCGGCGGGCGCGACGTCTCGCTGGAGTACGAGCCGGGGGAGAGCCGCACCGGCCTGTTCGGCGGCAACTCCAACTGGCGCGGGCCGATCTGGTTCCCGGTGAACGTGCTGCTCGCCGACAAGCTCCGCACGATGGGCCGCCACTACGGCGACAGCTTCACCATCGAGGTGCCCACCCGCTCCGGCAACGTGGTGACCCTCGACCAGGCCGCCGACCTCGTCGACGGCGGGCTCACCGCCCTGTTCCGCCCGGTGCCCCGCGCCGAGGGCCGGCCGGCGAGCCGGCGCCCCGCCGACGGCGAGCGGGTGGAGTCCACCGACGACCCGCTGTGGAGCGAGCAGGTCACCTTCAGCGAGTTCTTCGACGGCGACACCGGCGAGGGCCTCGGGGCCACCCACCAGACCGGGTGGACGGCGCTGGTGGCGCACCTGCTGAACCCGCGCCTGCCCGCCGACCCCCGCCGGATGGGCTGACCGGACCCGCGCGGGCTGTCGGCCCCTCTGTCGGAGGCGTTCCTTACGCTGGACGGGTGACCAACCCGGCCTCGTACCGCCCCAAGCCGGGGGAGGTGCCCGACTCCCCGGGCGTCTACCGCTTCCGCGACCCCCAGGGCCGCGTCGTCTACGTCGGCAAGGCCAAGAGCCTGCGCCAGCGGCTGGCCAACTACTTCCAGCCGCTGCACGCCCTGCACTCGCGCACCCAGCAGATGGTGACGACGGCGGCCTCGGTGGAGTGGACCGTCGTCGGCACCGAGGTCGAGGCCCTCCAGCTGGAGTACTCCTGGATCAAGGAGTTCGACCCCCGCTTCAACGTCAAGTACCGCGACGACAAGTCCTACCCCTACCTCGCGGTCACGATGGGCGAGGAGTTCCCCCGCGTCCAGGTGCTGCGGGGGGCCAAGCGCAAGGGCACCCGGTACTTCGGGCCCTACACGCACGCCTGGGCCATCCGCGAGACCGTCGACCTGCTGCTGCGCGTCTTCCCGGTCCGCACCTGCTCCACCGGCGTGTTCAAGCGCGCCGGCCAGGTCGGTCGCCCCTGCCTGCTCGGGTACATCGACAAGTGCTCCGCGCCCTGCGTCGGCAAGATCTCCCCCGAGGACCACCGCGCCCTCGCCCAGGAGTTCGCCGACTTCATGGGCGGAGACACGTCGCGGCACGTCAAGCGCGTCGAGGCGCAGATGCGCGAGGCCGCCGCCGAGATGGACTTCGAGAGGGCGGCGCGGCTGCGCGACGACGCCGGCGCCCTGCGCAAGGCGCTCGAGAAGAGCGCCGTGGTGCTGCCCGACGCCACCGACGCCGACGTCTTCGCCCTCGCCGACGACGAGCTCGAGGCGGCCGTCCAGGTCTTCCACGTCCGCGGCGGGCGCATCCGGGGCCAGCGCGGCTGGGTGGTGGAGAAGGTCGAGGACGTCTCCGCCGGCGACCTCGTGCAGCACCTCCTGCAGCAGGTCTACGGCGACGCCGACGACGCCGCCGACGCCAGCAGCACCGTGCCCCGCGAGGTGCTCGTGCCCGTCGAGCCCACCGACGTCGAGCAGACCACCGCGTGGCTCTCGGGGCTGCGCGGGTCCCGGGTCGACGTCCGGGTGCCGCAGCGCGGTGACAAGCGCGCGCTCATGGAGACCGTCGAGCGCAACGCCACCGGCGCCCTGGCCCTGCACAAGACGCGCCGCGGCGGCGACCTCACCTCGCGCTCCCTCGCCCTCCAGGAGCTGCAGGAGGCCCTGGGCCTCGACGACGCCCCCCTGCGGATCGAGTGCTACGACGTCTCCCACCTGCAGGGGTCGGAGGTCGTCGCCTCGATGGTCGTCTTCGAGGACGGCCTGCCCCGCAAGAGCGAGTACCGGAAGTTCAACGTCCGGGGAGACGGCCCCGACGGACGCACCGACGACCTGGCCTCCATGGACGAGGTGCTCACCCGGCGCTTCCGCCGCCACGTCGACGCCCAGCTCGCGGCGGCCGACGAGCTCACCGGCTCCGGGGAGGTCCAGCCCGGCATCGACCCCGAGACCGGCCGCGCCCGCCGCTTCGCCTACGCCCCGAACCTCGTCGTCGTCGACGGCGGCCAGCCGCAGGTCGAGGCCGCCGCCGCGGCCCTCGCCCGGGTCGGCGTCACCGACGTCGCGCTGTGCGGCCTGGCCAAGCGCCTGGAGGAGGTCTGGCTGCCGGGGGAGGACCACCCCGTCGTCCTGCCCCGCAGCAGCGAGGGCCTCTACCTGCTGCAGCGCCTGCGCGACGAGGCCCACCGCTTCGCCATCACCCACCACCGCTCCAAGCGCAGCAGGACCATGACGACCAGCGCCCTCGACGGCGTCCCCGGCCTCGGCCCCGCCCGCAAGCAGGCCCTCATGGCCAGGTTCGGCTCCCTCAAGGCCCTGCGAGCCGCCACCGCCGAGGAGGTCGCCGCCGTGCCCGGGTTCGGCCCCGCCACGGCCGCCGCCGTCGTCGGCGCGCTCGCGGGCGACGCGCCCGAGCCGGCCGTCGACACCGCCACCGGCGAGCTGGTCGACTGAGGGCTGCCAGGATGGCGCCGTGAGCGCGCCGGACGACGCCATCCACGAGCCCGACGACAGCCCGGAGCACCCCGCAGGTGCGGCCGCAGCCGACGGCGCGCCCCCGCAGGGCACCGAGCTGCTGGTCATCACGGGCCTGTCCGGCGCCGGGCGGTCCACGGTCGCCCACGTCCTGGAGGACCTGGGCTGGTACGTCGTCGACAACCTCCCCCCGCAGATGCTGACGCCCCTCGCCCAGCTCGCGGCCCAGGCGGGCGGCGCCGTCCCCAAGGTGGCCGTCGTCCTCGACGTGCGCGGCCGCGGGTTCTCCACCGACCTCGCCGCCGCGCTCGCCGAGGTGCGGGTGCGCCGGAGCACCGTCTTCCTGGAGGCGAGCGACGCGGTGCTGGTCCGCCGGTTCGAGTCCGTCCGGCGCCCCCACCCGCTCCAGGAGGAGGGCCGCATCCTCGACGGCATCGAGGCCGAGCGCGAGCTGCTCCGCGACCTGCGCGCCTCCGCCGACGTGGTGATCGACACCTCCGACCTCAACGTGCACCAGCTCGCGGCCGAGGTCACCCGCGCCTTCGGCGAGGACGAGGTCACCCGGCTGCGCCTGACGCTGCTGTCGTTCGGCTTCAAGTACGGCCTGCCCACCGACGCCGACCACGTCGTCGACGTGCGCTTCCTGCCCAACCCGCACTGGGTGCCCGACCTGCGCCCCCTCACCGGCCGCGACGCCCCCGTCAGCGACTACGTGCTCGGGCAGGACGGCGCGGAGGAGTTCCTCGACCGGTACGCCGCGGCGCTGCAGCCGGTGATCGCCGGCTACCAGCGCGAGCACCGCCGCTACGCCACGGTCGCGATCGGCTGCACGGGCGGCAAGCACCGCTCGGTGGCCATGACCCTCGCCCTCGCCGAGCGCCTGGCGCGCCTCGGCGGCGAGGCCGGGGGCGCCGGCGGAGACGGGGCGCCCGTGCTCCGGGTGACCCACCGCGACCTCGGCCGCGAGTGAGCACCCGGTGACCCCTCCCGGCCCGCGGGGCCCCGGCGGCCCCGGCCGCCTCGCGGACGCGTCCACCGGCAGCGGGCCCGCCGTCGTCGCCTGCGGCGGGGGCCACGGCCTGGCCGCCTCCCTGCAGGCGCTGCGCCACCTGTCCGAGCGGATCACCGCCGTCGTGACGGTGGCCGACGACGGCGGCTCCAGCGGACGGCTGCGCGCCGAGCTCGGCGTCATGCCGCCCGGCGACCTGCGCATGGCGCTCGCGGCCCTGTGCGACGACACCGAGTGGGGCCGCACCTGGCGCGACGTGCTGCAGCACCGCTTCACCAGCGACGGTCCCCTCGCCGGCCACGCGGTGGGCAACCTGCTGATCGCGGCGCTGTGGCAGCAGCTGGGCGACAGCGTGGAGGGCCTCGACCTGGTCGGGCGCCTGCTGGGCGCCCGCGGCCGCGTGCTGCCGATGTCGTCGGTCCCGCTGGCCATCGAGGCCGACGTGCGGATGCCCGCCGAGCGCACCGACGGCGGTGCCGGGCGGCTGGAGGTGGTCCGCGGGCAGGCCGCGGTCGCCACCACCACCGGGCGCGTGGAGGGGGTGCGCCTGCTGCCCCCGGACCCGCCGGCCCGGCCCGAGGTGGTCGAGGCCGTGCGCTCGGCCGACTGGGTGGTCCTCGGCCCCGGGTCGTGGTTCACCAGCGTGATGCCGCACCTGCTCGTGCCGGAGCTGGCCGCGGCCCTGCGCGAGACCTCCGCGCAGCGGTGCCTGGTCCTGAACCTCGTCAGCGAGGAGAAGGGCGAGACGCGGGGGATGGGCCAGGCCGACCACGTCAGGGCCCTCACCGCGCACGCCCGCGGCCTGCGCCTCGACGTCGTCCTCGCCGACCCCAGCGCCGTCGAGGACGTCGACGAGCTGGCCGACGTGGCGGCGCAGGCCGGGGCCCAGCTGGTGCTGCGGCAGGTGCGACGGCGCGGCCGGGTGCGCTCGGGCAGCCGGGGGCACGGCGTCGCCGCCGCGAGCGGGGCCCCCACCTCGACGCGGTCCGCCGAGCACGACCCGCTCCGCCTGGCCGCCGCGCTGCGCGACGTCCTCGAGGGGGCCTGGGGCGACGTCGGCTGAGCTGCCCCGGGCCGCCTGCCCGGCGACTAGTCACCCCGACATAGTCACACCGGTGGAATTCGGCGAGTCGTCTCCCCGGGCGTGTCGCGGTGGCACGATGGCGGCATGGCACTGACCGCGCAGGTGAAGGACGAGCTCAGCCGTCTCCCGGTCCAGCGGTCCTGCTGCCGCAAGGCGGAGGTGTCCGCGCTGCTGCGCTTCTCGGGTGGTCTGCACATCATCGGCGGGCGCGTGGTCGTGGAGGCCGAGCTCGACACCGGGGCGGCCGCCCGGCGCCTGCGCCGCGACCTGGCCGACGTGTACCGCGCGGCCAGCGAGGTGCTCGTCGTCGCCGGTGGGGGGCTGCGCAGGGGCTCGCGCTACGTGGTCCGCGTGGTGCACAACGCCGAGTCGCTGGCCCACCAGACGGGTCTGCTCGACCAGCGCGGGCGCCCGGTCCGCGGCCTGCCGCCCCAGGTGGTCGCGGGAGCCGCGTGCGACGCCGAGGCCGCCTGGCGCGGGGCGTTCCTGGCCCACGGGTCCCTCACCGAGCCCGGCCGCTCCTCGGCCCTGGAGATCACCTGCCCGGGGCCGGAGGCCGCCCTGGCGCTCGTCGGCGCCGCCCGCCGCCTGGACCTGCAGGCCAAGGCCCGCGACGTGCGCGGCACCGACCGCGTGGTCATCCGCGACGGCGAGGCCATCGGTGACCTGCTCACCCGCCTCGGCGCCCACGGTGCGAAGCTGGTGTGGGAGGAGCGCCGGATGCGCCGCGAGGTGCGCGCCACGGCCAACCGCCTGGCCAACTTCGACGACGCGAACCTGCGCCGCTCGGCCCGCGCGGCCGTGGCCGCCGGCTCCCGGGTCGAGCGCGCCATGGAGATCCTCGGCGAGGAGATGCCCGAGCACCTGCGCGTCGCCGGCGCCCTGCGCCTCGCGCACAAGCAGGCCTCCCTGGAGGAGCTCGGCGCCCTCGCCGACCCGCCGATGAGCAAGGACGCCGTGGCCGGCCGCATCCGGCGCCTGCTCGCCATGGCCGACCGCCGGGCCCAGGAGCTCGGCGTCCCCGGGACCGAGGCCAACCTCACCCCTGACATGCTCGACGCCTGACGTGCTCTAGGGTTCTGGCGACCCCCAGCAGGCACCCGGCGGCGCGCTGCGCCGCTGACAGGAGGCGCTTCGTGACCATCCGCGTGGGCATCAACGGCTTCGGCCGCATCGGCCGCAACTTCTTCCGCGCCGTGCAGGCGTCCGGCGCTGACGTCGAGATCGTCGGCGTCAACGACCTCACCGACAACGCGACGCTGGCGCACCTGCTCGCGTACGACTCGGTCCTGGGCCGCCTCGAGGGCGTGACCACCAGCGGCGACGAGATCTCCGTCGGCGGCAAGAGCTTCAAGGCCCTGGCCGAGCGCAACCCGGCCGACCTCCCCTGGGGCGACCTGGGTGCGGACGTCGTCGTGGAGTCGACCGGCATCTTCACCGACGCCACCCGCGCCCGGGCGCACATCGACGGCGGCGCCAAGAAGGTCATCATCTCCGCCCCGGCGAAGAACGAGGACATCACCATCGTCATGGGCGTGAACGACGGCGACTACGACGCCGCCGCGCACAGCATCATCTCGAACGCGTCCTGCACCACCAACTGCCTCGCCCCGATGGCCAAGGCCATCGACGACGAGTTCGGCATCCTGCGCGGCCTCATGACCACCGTGCACGCCTACACGCAGGACCAGAACCTGCAGGACGGCCCGCACTCCGACCTGCGCCGCGCCCGCGCCGCCGCCATCAACATCGTCCCCACCTCCACCGGTGCGGCGAAGGCGATCGGCCTGGTGCTCCCGCAGCTCAAGGGCAAGCTCGACGGCTACGCCCTGCGCGTCCCGGTCCCCACGGGCTCGGCCACCGACCTCACCGTCACCGTCGGCCGCGAGACCACGGTCGACGAGGTCAACGCGGTCGTGAAGGCCGCCGCCGAGGGCCCCATGAAGGGCTACCTCAAGTACACGACCGACCCGATCGTGTCCTCCGACATCGTGACCGACCCGTCGTCGTGCATCTTCGACTCGGGCCTCACGAAGGTCATCGGCGACCAGGTCAAGGTCGTCGGCTGGTACGACAACGAGTGGGGCTACTCCAACCGCCTCGTCGACCTCGTCAAGCTCGTCGGGGCCTGAGACTCCCTTGCAGACGATCGACGCCCTGGTGGCCGCGCAGGGTGACCTGCGCGGCCGCCGGGTCCTCGTGCGCTCGGACCTCAACGTCCCGCTGAGCGACGGCCGGATCACCGACGACGGCCGCGTCCGCGCCTCCCTGCCGACCTGGCAGCGACTCCTCGACGCCGGCGCGCGCGTCGTCGTCGTGGCGCACCTGGGCCGCCCGAAGGGCGCCCCGGAGGCGCGGTACTCGCTGGCCCCCGTCGTGGAGCGGGTGCGAGAGCTCCTCCCCTCCACCACCGTCCGCTCCGCGGACACCACGGTGGGCGGCTCCGCGCAGGAGGCCGCCGACGCGCTGGGCGACGGCGAGCTGCTGCTCGTCGAGAACCTCCGCTTCAACGCCGGCGAGACGAGCAAGGACGACGCCGAGCGCGCCGCCTTCGCGAGCGAGCTCGCCGCCCTCGTCGGCGGACCCGAGCAGGGCCTGTTCGTCTCCGACGGCTTCGGCGTGGTGCACCGCAAGCAGGCGAGCGTCTACGACGTCGCCCAGCTGCTGCCGCACGCCGGCGGCGGCCTGGTCGAGGCCGAGACCTCGGTGCTGCAGCGCCTCACCACCGACCCGGCCCGGCCCTACGCCGTGGTGCTGGGCGGGGCCAAGGTCTCCGACAAGCTCGCCGTGATCGAGAACCTGCTCGGCACCGCCGACCGGCTCCTCGTGGGCGGCGGCATGGTCTTCACCTTCCTCGCGGCCCAGGGCCACGAGGTCGGCACGAGCCTGCTCGAGGCCGACCAGGTCGAGACCGTCAGGGGCTACCTCGCCACGGCCGCCGAGCGCGGTGTGGAGGTCGTCCTCCCGGTCGACGTCATCGCGGCGACGGCGTTCTCCGCCGACGCCGAGCACGAGGTCGTCGCGGCCGACGCCATCCCCGCCGACCGGATGGGCCTCGACATCGGCCCGGAGAGCTCGAAGCTGTTCGCCGAGAAGCTCGCCGACACCCGCACGGTGTTCTGGAACGGCCCCATGGGCGCGTTCGAGATGGCCCCGTACGCGGAGGGCACCCGCGAGCTCGCGAAGGCCCTCGCCGAGGTCACCCGCGCCGGCGGCCTGACCGTGGTCGGCGGTGGCGACTCCGCCGCCGCGGTGCGCTCGCTCGGCTTCGCCGACAGCGACTTCGGCCACATCTCCACCGGTGGCGGCGCGAGCCTGGAGTACCTCGAGGGCAAGACCCTCCCGGGGCTGTCCGTCCTCGCCTGACACCGGCACACCCAGCACCACCCGCGCTCGAGCTCCCCTCCGCCCCCCTCGGGGGAGGGGAGCTCGAGCGCGCACCACCCGACGCAGACCCCACCTCAGGAGGACCCCCGTGGCCCGCACCCCGCTCATGGCCGGCAACTGGAAGATGAACGTCGACCACGTGCAGGCCACCGCCCTCGTGCAGCGCCTCGCGTGGACCCTCCGCGACGCCAAGCACGACAGCGCCTCCGCCGAGGCCGTCGTCATCCCCCCGTTCACCGACCTGCGCTCGGTGCAGACCCTCATCGAGGGCGACAAGCTCGATCTCGGCCTGGGCGCCCAGGACGTCTCCGCCCACGAGCCCGGCGCGCGCACCGGCGAGGTCGCCGCGAGCATGCTCGCCCGCCTCGGTGTGCAGTACGTCGTCGTCGGCCACAGCGAGCGCCGCCAGTTCCACGGCGAGGACGACGCGCTCGTCGCCGCCAAGGCCGCCAAGGTCCTCGAGCACGGCATGACCCCGATCGTCTGCCTCGGCGAGCAGCTGGACGTCCGCGAGGCCGGCGAGCACGTCGCCGACTGCGTCTCCCAGCTCGACGGCTCCCTCGCCGGCATCGCCGCCGAGGACCTCCCGAAGGTCGTCGTGGCCTACGAGCCCGTCTGGGCCATCGGCACCGGCAAGGTGGCCACCCCCGAGGACGCGCAGGAGGTCTGCGGCGCGCTGCGCGCCCGCCTGGCCGAGCAGCACGGGGCCGAGGTGGCCGACGCCGTCCGCGTGCTCTACGGCGGCTCCGTGAAGTCCGGCAACGTCGCGGCGATCATGGCCGGCGCGGACGTCGACGGCGCCCTCGTGGGCGGCGCGAGCCTCGACGCGGGCGAGTTCGCCGGTATCGTCACCGGCGGCGCCAGCACGCCGTCTGCGTGACGTGGTCCTGAACGGCCCCCGGCTCCCGTACCCTGGCTCGCTGTGACCGCGCTGCGCATCGTGCTCCAGGTGCTCCTGGCGCTGACGAGCCTCTTCCTGACGCTGCTGATCCTCCTGCACAAGGGCAAGGGCGGCGGCCTGTCCGACATGTTCGGCGGCGGGATGTCGGCGAGCGTCGGCAGCTCGGGTGTCGCCGAGCGGAACCTGAACCGCATCACGGTGGCCAACGCCGTGCTGTGGGCCGCCGTGGTGGTGGCCCTCGGCCTCGTCGAGCGCTTCGACCCCAGCGGCTCCTGAGCCGTCCCGAGAAGAGAGGACCCTCCTGTGGCAGGTGGCAACGCCATCCGGGGCAGCCGCGTCGGCGCCGGGCCCATGGGCGAGGCGGAGCGCGGTGACACCGCCCCGCGGCGCCGCGTCTCCTACTGGTGCGCCAACAAGCACGAGACGCAGCCCAGCTTCGCCTTCGACCCGGGGTCGGAGGTGCCGGAGACGTGGGACTGCCCCCGCTGCGGCCTCCCCGCCGGGCAGGACCAGGCGAACCCGCCGCAGGCCCCCAAGACGGAGCCCTACAAGACGCACCTCGCCTACGTGAAGGAGCGTCGCAGCCCCAGCGACGGCGAGGCCATCCTCGAGGCGGCCCTCGCGAAGCACCGCGCCAAGCGCGGCGTCTGACACCCTGACCAGGGCCCCCGTGGCCGCCGACCGGCGGTCACGGGGGCCCTGGCGCGTCAGGGCGGGGGCGGCCGCCCCGCGCGGGGACTAGACCGAGCGCTGCGCCAGGTAGCGCTCGATCAGCGCCCGCGTCGACGGGTCCTGGGCCTCCAGCGCCGCGGAGTCTCCGGTGAGCGCCGGGGCGATCTCCTGGGCGAGCTTCTTGCCCAGCTCGACGCCCCACTGGTCGAAGCTGTCGATGCCCCACACCACGCCCTCGACGAACGTGATGTGCTCGTACAGCGCGATGAGCTGGCCGAGCACCGACGGCGTCAGCGCCGGCGCGAGGACGGACGTCGTGGGCCGGTTGCCGCTGAACACCCGGGCCGGCACCACGTCCTCCGCGGTGCCCTCCGCGCGGACCTCCTCGGCCGTCTTGCCGAACGCCAGCGCCTTCGTCTGCGCGAAGTAGTTCGCCATGAACAGGGCGTGGACGTCGGCGTCGCCGTCCTGGAGCGGGTGCGCCGGGTCGGCGAACGCGATGAAGTCGGCGGGGACGACGCGCGTCCCCTGGTGGATCAGCTGGTAGAAGGCGTGCTGGCCGTTGGTGCCGGGCTCGCCCCAGAACACCTCGCCGGTGGCGGTGGTCACCGGTGAGCCGTCCCAGCGCACCGACTTCCCGTTCGACTCCATCGTCAGCTGCTGCAGGTACGCCGGGAACCGGTGCAGGTACTGGCTGTAGGGCAGGACCGCGTGGGTGTGCGCGTCCGCGAAGTTGACGTACCAGACGTTGAGCAGGCCCATCAGCACCGGCACGTTCGTGGCCAGGGGCTCGGTGCGCACGTGCTGGTCGACGGCGTGGAACCCGGCGAGGAAGTCGCGGAACGCCTCGGGGCCGATCGCCACCGCCAGCGACGTGCCGATCGCCGAGTCCACGGAGTATCGGCCACCGACCCAGTCCCAGAAGCCGAAGGCGTTGTCGGGGTCGATGCCGAAGTCGGCGACCTTGTCCAGCGCGGTGGACACCGCCACGAAGTGCTTCGCGACGGCCCCGCGGCGGGCGTCGTCGTCGTCCTCCAGCGCACCGGCAGCCGCCAGCTGCTCCCAGAGCCACGCCCGGGCGAGACGCGCGTTGGTCAGCGTCTCCAGGGTGGTGAAGGTCTTGGAGGCGACGACGAACAGCGTGGAGGTCGCGTCGAGGCCGGCGACGGTCTCGGCCAGGTCGGTCGGGTCGATGTTCGAGATGAACCGGACCTCGAGGTCGGGGTGCCTGTAGGCCTTCAGCGCCTCGTAGGCCATCACGGGCCCGAGGTCCGACCCGCCGATGCCGATGTTGACGACGGTGCGGATCCGCTCACCCGTGACCCCCGTCCAGGCGCCCGAGCGGACGTCGTCCGCGAAGGCGTACACCTTCGCCAGCACGGCCTGGACGTCGGCGTCGACGTCCTGCCCGTCGACCACGAGCGGCTCGTCGGCGTGCGGGGGTCGCCGCAGTGCGGTGTGCAGGACGGCGCGGTCCTCCGTGACGTTGATGTGCTCGCCCGCGAACATCGCCTCCAGCCGCTGCGGCAGGCGCACCTGCTCGGCCAGCTCCACCAGCAGCGACAGGGTCGTGTCCGTCACGAGGTTCTTCGAGAGGTCCACGTGCAGGTCGGCGGCGTCGAAGGCCAGCCGACGGGCCCGGTCGGGGTCCTCGGCGAACCAGCCGCGCAGGTCGGGGACCAGCTCGGCGTGGTGGGCCCGGAGGTCGGCCCAGGCGGACGTGGTGGTCGGGTCCACGGGAGGAGTGCTCACGCAGGAGACGCTAGGGCAGCCGGGGGTCCGCGTCGCACCCAGGCTCCCCGCCGAGGACCAGCCGGTGGACCGCCCGCGGACCGTCCACCAGCCGCCCGCCGCGCGCAGACGCCCGGCGGGCCTCAGAGCCGGCTGGCGGCCGTCCGGTCGAGCAGCCACAGGGTCCGCGACGCGCCGTGGGCGCGGCTGGCGGGCAGGGGGCCGGGCCCCGCGAGGGCCTCGGCGACGGCGGGGGCCTTCTCCTCGCCGGCGACGACCAGCCACACCTCCTCGGCGGAGGTGATGGCCGGCAGCGTCAGCGACAGCCGGGTGGGCGGGGGCTTCGGGGCGTCGCGCACGGGGATGACCTCGACACCGTCGACGTCGCCGGCCTCCAGCGAGGGGTGGCCGGGGAAGAGGCTCGCCACGTGCCCGTCCGGGCCGGCGCCGAGCACGAGCACGTCGAAGACCGGCAGGGGACCGGTGACGCCCTCCTCGCGCGCCGCCTCGGCCAGCTCCGCGGCGTACCGGCGCGCAGCGGCGTCGGGGTCGTCGCCGTCGGCCCCGTCGCTGGCGGGCATGGCGTGCACCCCCGACGCCGGCATCCCGAGGTCCGCCAGAGCGTCGAGCACGGCCTCCTTCGCCTGCCCGGCGTTGCGGTCGGGGTCGTCGGCGGGCACGAAGCGCTCGTCGCCCCACCACAGCGACACCCGGGTCCAGTCGACGGCGCGGGCCGCCGGGGACGCGGCGACCTCGCGCAGCACCTGCGTGCCCACCGTGCCGCCGGTGAGGACGGCGCTGGCGCGGCCGCGCGCCACCTGCGCGTCCACGAGGCGCACGAGCAGCCTGGCGGCGACGGCCGCCGCCAGGCTGTCGGCGTCGGGGTGGACGACCACCTCTGCTGCGGCGCTGGGGCTCATGACGCGTCCTCTCCGTGAACGGGCTTCTCGTCGGGCGGCTCCGTGGCCGCGATGCGCGCTGCCCCGGCGGCGGCGTCGGCGTCGAGCTGCGCGCCGTGGCGCTGCTGCTCGGCGAGGTCGTCGACCTGCCCGGCGGCCCGGGCCTGCGCCAGGGTGACCCTGTCGGTCTCGGCGTCCAGCGCGGCCAGGCCCTCGGTGAGGACCTCGCCGTAGACGTCGTCCGGGTCGAGACGGCGCAGCTCCTCGGCCAGGCAGTCGCGGTCGGAGCGCCGCGGCAGGGCCAGGCGGCGGTCCGGCTGCCCGGGCTGGGAGAGCGTCGCCACCCGCCCGTCCGGTCGGACCAGCTCGACGTCGCCGTCCTCGCGCTCCAGCCGCACCCCGACGATCCCGCCGCCCACCGGGCCGCCGACGCGGGTGACGGGGCACCCGAGCGAGCCGGCCAGCCAGGCCGCGAGCAGCTCGGTGCTGGGGCTGTCGCTGGCGCCGGTGACGACGGCGGAGGTCACCGGCGAGGCCGGGGCCCCGCCGTCACCGTGGGTGTCCAGCGCCGCCGCCAGGTAACCGCGCCAGAGGGTCAGGCGCGACCAGGCGAAGTCGGTGTCGCCCGGCACGTGGTGGCGGGCGAGCCGGTGCAGCACCTCGACCGGGTCGCCGCAGGCGGCGGCGTCGGTGATGCGGCGCTGGGCCATCGCCCCGATGGGGTCGCAGGCCGGGTCCTCGGGGGCCTCGCCGGGCCACCACGCCACGACGGGGGCGTCGGGCAGCAGCAGCGGGATGACCATCGCGGCGCCGTGCGCCGTCAGCGGTCCGTAGCTGCGCAGCACGATGACCTCGCTGGCGCCGGCGTCACCCCCGACGCGGATCTGGCCGTCCAGGCGCGAGGTGCCGCGCTCGTCGGCGTTGGCCAGGACCACGATGCGGCAGGGGTGCTCGCGGCTCGCGTCGTTGGCCGCCTCGATGGCGAGCTCGGCGTGCTCGTCGTCGGTGGGCACGACCAGGGTGAGCACCCGTCCGAGGGCCACCGCGCCGCCGGAGTCGCGCAGGTCCACGAGCTTCTTGGCGATGGCGGCCGTCGAGGTGCGCGGCATGTCGACGATCACGGCCGCCTCCAGGTGCGTCCGGTGCGGGCGAGCATCTCCGCGGCCGCCTCCGGGCCCCAGGAGCCCGAGGGGTACGGCGGCGGCTGGCCCTGCTCGGCCCAGTGGGCGATCACGGGGTCGAGGATGCGCCAGCTGAGCTCGACCTCCTCGTGCCGCGGGAACAGCGGCGGGTCCCCCAGGAGGACGTCGAGGATGAGCCGCTCGTAGGCCTCGGGGGAGGACTCGGTGAAGGAGTGCCCGTAGCCGAAGTCCATCGTGACGTCGCGGACCTCCATCTGCGTCCCCGGCACCTTGGAGCCGAAGCGCAGCGTGACGCCCTCGTCGGGCTGGACCCGCACCACCAGGGCGTTCTGCCCGAGCTCCTCGGTGGCCGTGGACTCGAAGGGCAGGTGCGGCGCCTTCTTGAACACCACGGCGATCTCCGTGACGCGTCGGCCCAGGCGCTTGCCGGCGCGCAGGTAGAACGGCACCCCGGCCCAGCGGCGGGTGTCGACCTCGAGGGTCACCGCGGCGTAGGTCTCGGTGGTGGAGTCCGGCGAGATGCCGTCCTCCTCCAGGTAGCCCCTCACGGGCTCGCTGCCCTGCCACCCCGGTGCGTACTGCCCGCGGGCGGTGTTCGCGTCGAGGTCGGCCGGCAGCCGGACGGCGGAGAGGACCTTCTCCTTCTCGGCGCGCAGGTCGCGGGCGTCGAAGGAGACGGGCTCCTCCATCGCCGTGAGCGCCAGCAGCTGGAGCAGGTGGTTCTGGATGACGTCGCGCGCTGCGCCGATGCCGTCGTAGTACCCCGCACGGCCGCCGATGCCGATGTCCTCGGCCATGGTGATCTGCACGTGGTCGACGTGGTTGGAGTTCCACAGCGGCTCGAACATCTCGTTGGCGAAGCGCAGCGCCAGGAGGTTCTGCACCGTCTCCTTGCCCAGGTAGTGGTCGATGCGGAACACCGAGTCCTGGGGGAAGACGCTGCCGACGACGGCGTTCAGCTCGCGCGCCGTCGCGAGGTCGCGCCCGAAGGGCTTCTCGATGACGACGCGGCGCCACGACCCCTCGACGGGGTCGGTCAGGCCCGAGGCGGCCAGCTGCTGGCACACCAGGGGGAAAGCACCCGGGGGGATGGAGAGGTAGAAGGCGTGGTTGCCCCCGGTGCCGCGCTCGGCGTCGAGGTCGCGCACCACGTGGGCCAGCTGCTCGAACGCCGCGGCGTCGCCGAACTCGCCCGGCACGAACCGGAACCCCTCGGCGAGGTTGGCCCAGACCTCCTCGCGGAACGGCGTGCGGGAGTGCTCGCGCACGGAGTCGTAGACGATCCGCCCGAAGTCCTGCTCGGCCCAGTCGCGCCGCGCGAAGCCCACCAGCGAGAAGCCGGGGGGCAGCAGGCCGCGGTTGGCCAGGTCGTAGATGGCGGGCATCAGCTTCTTGCGCGCCAGGTCGCCGGTGACGCCGAACATCACCATGCCGCAGGGCCCGGCGATCCGGGACAGGCGCTTGTCGCGGGGGTCGCGCAGCGGGTTGTGCGCGACCCCCGCGTCCTGCCCGGGGCGGGGCAGGGACATCAGCGGACCACCGGAGCGGCCGTCCGGTGCGCCGCGGCGAGCTGCGAGGGAGCGGTCACGCGTCGGAGCGGCTGGCGGAGGCGCGGTCGAGCTCGCCCTGCACGGTCTCGCCCAGCTC
>Ga0325403_1002105_pt1 | contig 17342 bp, 18 predicted proteins | sample PopdelMetagenome_19_FD_205665 | JGI IMG/M metagenome (GOLD analysis project Ga0325403, IMG submission 205665) | Populus deltoides microbial communities from Bellville, Georgia, United States - Xylem-PdKOR-R4 | ecosystem: Host-associated > Plants > Phyllosphere > Stem > Wood/Secondary xylem...
GTTCTCTTCCAAGTTAATATCAACATATGATTTAACATAATTTCCAGTTGCCATGTCTTTTCCAACAATAATTGTCATTGCTTTATACATATCAATTTTTTTGTTGAGATTTTTGTCATGATACAGACGTGTTTGTTCATAAAGTTTAGAATATGCAATTTTTAAGTTCCTTGTATAAAGTTTTGGAAATAAAAGTAAATGTAAAAATTACAAAGAGTATTCTATTTATCGTACTTTTATTTTTTTTCATTATATACATCTTTCAAAACTGTAATCATCTTCAAACAATCATCCCAACCACTATCAGAAATTCACTAAATAGCAACGGATTTACCGACAGAATATTTCTGTCGGTAATTTGAGGTCGAAATTACCGACGGACAATATTCCGTCCGTAATTCAGTTGGTAACTACTGATGGAAAGTTTCCGCCGGTAATTACCGACTAAATTACGGATGGAAAAGTTTTCGTCGTAAAAAAAAAGGCGGGTCACTAACGTGGAGGTTTTGGTGGGTTATTTTTTCAGACGGGATCATCGACGGATTCAAAAAGATAGCTCGTACAGCGACCGCCGTTTATATTATTGACGGAATCACCAACAGATTTGAAATGGCAGATCCGTACAGTGACGTGTTGATTGTTGCATCAGAATCATCGATGGTTTCACTGACGGAGTGTCGGTCGGTGAAATCATCTGGAAAAGTTAATATATGTCCAATCTGCTGACCCTCTCCTCCCCTATTTCTCCTTCTTCTTCCTAATCCCAACTCTCCCCATCTGCAAACAACCAGCCCCCCCTCCCCCCTAAACAAAAATCTCCTTCATATCAGCACAACAAGTTATATTTCTTGAAGTTTTGTGGTCACAGCATCCGTGTTCTGATTTACCGATGGATTTTATCAATTTTTGTAAGTAATTCTATCTTTGTAAATTTGAACATTTAATTAAATGTCAATTTTATTGCTTTTTTAGTATATGTATTTTGTTAGTAGATGTACATGTTGTATTATTATTTCTCAAACAAACTTGTAGTATATGAATGTATAATTCTATACCTGTTATGGTTTGTTTTAGATTTTGTAAGATTGTATTTGTTTGTAAATTGTTAAAACTTTATGGAACTATTTAATATTTATGAGAAGTTGTGATTGGTTTGTTGGATAATCTCGAGGTAAAGTAATATTTTTGCAAGTTTATTTACCTAACTTAGTTAATTAATACATGATGTCATCATAATTTTATAGAGGTTCGATATAAATCATGGATGATCGTTCATGGATGTATCGAGATTCACCCCAAGGATTGTGGAGGATGGATTATTGTAACGGGGTTCAAGGTTTTATTAATTTTGCAACATCTATTCCTATAAATTTTACTGGAGGCGGTATTAGGTGTCCATGTAGGAAGTGTCAAAATAAAAGTATCAGCATCCAGATGTTGTAATGATGCATCTTCTACACAAAGGGTTTATGGAGAATTACCAGTATTGGTATGCACATGGAGAAGTATATGTTAGTGAGAGGAGAATGGAAGAAACGGTGGTTAGGTCTACTTCTAGTGCTAGCAACATGTATGAAGCGGCAAATGACAACACTAATCCTTACAGAAATATGGTTATGGATGCAATGAGAATGAATCAAGGTAATGTTAGTCAATGTCCAATCGTAGAAGAAGAACCTAATATAGACGCAGCTAGGTTTTTTGATTTGTTGAAAGATTATGACGAACCATTATGGGATGGCTGTACGAACCATAGTAAATTATTGGTCGTAGCACAGGTGTTCACCATCAAGTCAGATCACGGGTTGAGTGAGGCCGGATATGACAAGATTATTGAATGGGCAAGAAGCATGTTACATGAAGAGAACAGGCTGAAAGAGAACTTCTATGTTGTGAAGTCCATGATGAAACCCCTTGGTTTAGGATACCAGAAAATTGACATGTGCCCTAACTTCTGCATGTTATACTACCTTGAAAATGCTAAGATGACCGAGTGCATGACATGCGGGCATTCTCGTTACAAACCTAGAATTAGCGGGGGAAAGACTCTAGTGGCATATAAAAAACTTAGATACTTCTCGATCACACCTAGACTGCAGTGGTTATTCATGTCACCAAGGACTGCTGAGCACATGACATGGCACCAAGCACACCATGCGGTTGATGGAGTGATGGTTCATCCTTCTGACGGCGAAGCGTGGAAACGCTTTAACAATGTTCATCCTCACTTTTCAGTTGAATCAAGGAATGTGCATCTTGGGTTATGTAAAGAAGGATTCAACCTATTTGGGTCGTTTGCTGCTCCTTATTCTTGTTGGCCAGTCATACTCATAGTTTATAACTTGCCACCGGGAATGTGTATGAGGCCAGAGTTCTTGTCTTTATCTACTGTCATACCTGGTCTAAGCAGCCCGGGGCAGAATATAGATGTTTGTCTTCGACCGTTGATTGATGAGTTGGCGCAGTTGTGGTCCTCTAGAGCTCTGACTTATGATATATTGAGGAAACAAAATTTCCTTATGAGGGCGGCTTTGATGTGGACTATCAATGATTTTCCAGCTTATGGAATGCTTTCTGGTTAGAGCAGGCATGGGAAACTCGCATGTCCATACTGCATAGAAAACAACAAGGCATTCACGCTAGCAAATGGAGGTAAAGCTTATTTTTTTGACTGTCACCGTCGCTTCTTGCCACTTAATCACAGGTACAGAAAGAACATAAAAGATTTCTTTGTTGGCAGAGTTGAAAAAGATGTTGCATCCCCGCGTCTTTCTGGTGAAGAATTGCATGATGTTGTCTCAGAGTACGGTGACATCGTGTTTGGCCTTCAATCAGGTCAGCAAAAGTTTCATGGTTTTGGTTTGACCCATAATTGGGTAAAGCGAAGTATCTTTTGGGAGCTTCCTTATTGGAAGACCAATCTGCTCCGTCATAACCTTGACGTCATGCACATCGAAAAGAACATGTTTGAGAACATTTTCAACACCATCATGGATGTGAAGGGGAAGACAAAGGACAACATCAAGGCTAGATTGGATATAGCTTTATACTGTAACCGTAAAAATATAGAGTTGGTTTATGATGAGTCACGGGTCGCAAAACCAAGAGCAAGCTTCGTGTTAGAGAAAAACGCACAACTGCTAGTCTACAAATGGCTTAAGAGTCTGCGTTTTCCGGATAGACATGCATTGAACATATCAAGGCTGGTTAATATAGAGGACTGCAGATTGTATGGAATGAAGAGTCATGACTGCCACGTGTTTATGCAAACACTCATCCCATTAGCTTTTCGTGATTTGTTGCCAAAGGAAATATGGGATGCACTCATGGAGATCAGTCATTTCTTCAGAGATATATGCTCCAGCAAGTTGAATGTTGATCACATTGAGAGGCTTCAAACGAATATCATCGAGACACTATGCAAACTTGAGATAATATTCCCTCCATCATTTTTTGACTCAATGGAGTATCTCCTTATACATCTACCATTCGAGGCAAAAGTTGGAGGACCGGTCCAATATAGATGGATGTACCCATTCGAATGGTTAGATATTACAGTTGCAATGTAATTCATATATAAAAGTATTTTATATGTTTCTCTTAATTGAAAATACTTGATTAATATTTCAATACAGGTACTTGTTTAATCTCAAGAACAAGGTTAAGAAAAAGACACATGTTGAGGTTTCGATATGTGAGGCCTATATTGTTGAGGAGATCTCAACATTTATCTCGTACTATTTCGAACCTCATCTGAGAACGAGAATCAATCGCGTTCCACGGCATGATGATGGCAATGAAGTGCCTTCTAGTGGGAACTTGTCAATATTCTCCAATACTGGACGACCCACACCTAAAAATGCCGTAAGAGGAAGATATTTGTCGGAAATAGAGTTCAAACAAGCACACAACTATGTTCTATTTAATTGTGATGAGCTGAGACCTTTTATTCAGTAAGTTTATGCTAATTAAACTTTGTTAGTAATATACTGTTAATTATATATTGTAATATCATACACTCATCATTACTTGTAGGCAACATTGACAATATTTGCTCTCCAATAACTCACAGCTGACTGAATCCCAGATCTTTCAATTACAAGATGAACAGTTTGTCACGTGGTTCAAAACACATGTAAGCACTATCACAAACTCATTCTAGCTTGCAAAATTACTTTACGTATGCATGTCATTACGAGATTCTCGTTCATTTACTGTTTATTGATGTACATTAGATACAAGGTTTATCAAATGGGAAGGAGTGCGCCTAAGTCATCGTCTTCACTAAGCCTGGGGCCTGAAAGAAAATGTACGTGCTATAATAGGTATTTTGTCAATGGATATGTTTTCCATACTGAAGAATACAGGCAAGGAAGAAAGACATACAACATCGATGTTTGTGTTAAGGGATCCACTAGTAGTGAGTTAGAAGTTGACTACTATGGTATATTAGAAGAGGTCGTCGAACTGCAATATCATAACGAACAGAATAGAGTGTTTTTATTCAAATGCTATTGGTATGACACGACTAACAGAGGAATCAGAGTTGATCCGCACTATGGTCTGGTCGAAATCAACTCAAAAGCTAGACTCTGCAACATAAACGATGTTTTTGTTTTCGTAAAGCAATGTCAACAAGTTTATTACACATACACCCCTTCATTTACAAGGGATCGATCAAGAGTTGATTGGTTGTCCGTTTTACAAACGAAACCCCGGGGTCGTGTCGAGGTTATTCAGGATGAGAACGAAGACATAAGTGTGCGAGATGAAGTCTTTCAAGTTAGTGAGCTAGTTGAACCATATCGAGTTGGTCCTTCGATTGAATTGGAAAAAAATTCAAATTTTTGTGTTTTCAATGATAGTCTTGTTGATGTTGACGCAGAAGAGTTGAATGTTGTTTTGAGCTCTAGCGGACAAGCAAATGTGGATGAAGAAGACAATATCCATATTGAAGATTGCGTTGAGGGTGATGACAATTCAATTGATGACGGAGAAGAAGAAATTTCTGACTAATAATCAAATTTAAGCCCTGTGTAAAACCCTTTCTTTCATGTAATTTAGATTATGGATGATATATTTTGTAACACAAAATATTTATTACTTGAAATAATTACTTGAAATGCCACAATCACGAAATAATTACTTGAAATAATTATAGATTATGGATGATATATTTTGTAACATGAAAATAATTACTTGAAATGCCACAATCACCGACGTCTATACCGATGGACTAAGTCCGTTGACATTTCACAGAGAATTGGAAAATAAATACTTGAAATGCCACAATCACTGACGTCTATACCGACGGACGAACTAAGTCCGTCGGCATTTCACAAAGAGTTCGAAAATAATTACTTGAAATGCCACAATCACCGACGACTATACTGACGGATATAAGTACGTCGGCAAGTTGTCGGCGGGTCAATTTTACCGACGCCATACCGACGGACTGCGTGAATTCCAAAGGGTTGTGCATTAAATGCATCTCTGACCACGTCAGCTCGCCGACGGCATTACCGACGTACCATGAAAAATATGGAGGGTCATTAAAAATTTTGGTGTGAAATTCAAAAATTACCGATGGATTTTGGACGAATCACCGACTGAATAAATTAAAATAATAATTAATTTTATATCCGTTGGTGAATCCGCCGGTAAAACTGCCATATAAGTCCCCCCATCCGCCGTTTCAGTTTATTTTTTCTTCTCCTTAGTTTTTTCACCGATTTTCTCCTCAGGTTTTCACCGATTCTTTTCCTCTCCGTTCTTCAAAGGTTTCACTAGCAATCTCTAGCAATTTTTCTCGTGAATTTCCATCAGTTTAAAAGGTATGTATGTTTTTTGCTTTAAGGGTTTTTTTTTGCTATTTGTTTTGGTATGTTTTTTGTTTTAATGTATTTTTTGTAATGTAGATAAAATCTATAGTTTTTTTTGCATAATTCATTGCTAAAGTCTATAATTTTTTTTTAATTTATTGAATATTTTTATTGTTTTATTGGCATAATAATTCTTATTAGTTAATTTGTTGAATATTTATTGTTAATGTTGAATTTACCATAGAATTAGTAATTGAATATGTTTGAATAATTATTAATTTTACTCTATTATTGCATGATTTGTGTTTAATGTTTTGCATTTATTTTGATTGTTATTCTAGAGTTTTTTTTAATTTATTGTTTTGTTGTATTGGTATAATTATTGAATAATTTTTTGAATTGTAATTGTTAATGTTGAATTTACCTTAGTATTAGTAATTGAATATTTTGAAATAATTGTTAATTTTACTTTATTATTGCATGATTTATGTTTAATTGTTTTTAATTAATTTTAATTGTTAGTCTACAGTTTTTTTATTGAATATATTTTATTGTTGTATTGGCATAATTATTGAATAATTTGTTGAATTGTAATTTTTAATGTTGAATTTACCTTAGGATTAGTAATTGAATATGTTGGAATAATTAGTATAGATTGAGTCAATTGGTTGTGGCTTTTGTTAATATGTGCAGGTTTGTGGATTTGGGTAGTATCCGGTATAGGGGAGTAGTGTCCGATATAGGGGAGGTGCAGTCGAATTTTTTTTTTAACATTTGAATTTAATTATATAATTATTTGTATAAAATTATGGAGATGCGTAGAATGAAAACCAGAGCTGGTCGCTCACATACGGTCGCAGCTAGTTCGTCTAGCAGCGATGATGATATTTCCCTAGGTGCCTCTCAAGAAGAGACACCTACACCACCTGTGCTGTCAACCGATGCTGCCTTTTCCAGCACTTCACAGCGCAGAGGCGGCGTGCCTTCCCAGCGAAATCAATTTACCTGCAAGTATGAGGCATAGTGGAAGAACGACCTTTCAATGTAAGTTTGTTAAGGTTTAATTTTTTTTTAATTACAACATAATTTATGAAGTAATCACTATTTAATTTATTTCATTTATTTTCAGGTTCACAAACATTGAGGCCGCTCGAGTAATATCATCAGCGTTTAAATTGTCGATGGAAATTCCATTGTTTCAATGGAGTCAGATATCCAAACATCCTGAATGGATGCCTCAAATCAATGCATGGTTTGACAGATTTCAGGTTGGTGTTAATTTATAATTTTCAGCTTATTTCTATTAAATTATTAATATAATTGTAAATAAATTATTGTTTTTATTTAAACTTGTTTATTAATACACAGCACAAATTCTGCTGGGACAATGAGCATAACACTGTTGTGAGGAGGGTGTGGGAAAATTACGCGGCAACTAGGTAAGATCGAAAAAAATACAAGATTTTTTTTAGATTAAAATTTATGTTTCGAAATATAATTTTTGGTTGCGTGAAGTAGGTTGCGTGATTTTTGGTATGAAGCACAGAAAAGGGCAAAAAAACCGCGAGGGATAGGGGTTTCCAAGGCTGGAACGATGTTGCGGTTTGGAGGGATTTCAAACTGATATACATCCCGGAAGATATATGGCCACACTATCTTGAGCACGTGATGTCTTAGCAGTTCACATGACGCTCACAGTCCGGTGCTGGCAACTGGAATCGACCAATCCATGGCTCGGTGACAACGCACATTGGCAGCTCCGTTCCATTTGCTGCACATGCGAAACAGATGGTAAGATTAATTTAAATGAAATATATCGTTAAATTAAGTTGTTGTTAATATATCTTTTTTCATTATAGGCTGCGTTTCTTAGACGTGAGCCGAGCCCGATGGAGCTGTGTGTGGAGACGCATGTGCGGAGTCAAGACCGCCAAAAGGGGGCATAACAATTCGTTGATAACCGTGCCCAACATTTTGTGGTATGTTTGTTCGACCATTTTATTTTGTAAGTTATTATGTTTATTGAATTGAATATGATGATTACTTTTTTTTATTTTCAGGAGACCTATAATAATCGGTTGAGAGAGAGATACAGGGACGGTATTTTGACCCTTCCGGAATTCAATCCAGATTTGTGGATGGAGGTTGGCTCGTCAGGTGGACCCGATAAAAATCGGGTTTACGGGCTCTCCAACACTACGGCCGACAACTTGCGGTCGACCCGTAGTGTTTCAACCGTTGGGAGCTCCCAATCTAAGGAGTTCGTGGCCTTGTAGCAATACACGGCTCATCTCACCGACAAATACGACCACATATCAGCGGAGTACGCACAACTCAAAGCGTCTCAAGCACAACAAAAAGCAGAGTATGAACGACAAAAAACGGCTTATGAACAACAAAAAGCGGCTTATGAACAGCTTTGCAAAATGGTTATGAACATGGTAAATAGTGGAACATGTGCGCCTAATCTTTTTTGGTCGTATAACCACCAGCCTCCTCCTCCAAGATCTCCTCCTTCTCCTCCAGCCCACCTTTATATTAATTTGTAATAAACATTATTTACCTTTAAAACTTCATTTCATATTTTTTTTGAAACATATTCAGTTTGTAATGAATATTATTTAACTTTGTTTTTTTTTAATGTTTAATATAAATTTTATTTGCATAATTGGTTTGTATTACTATTAATTTATATAGTTTTATATTATATATCCTAAATAATTTTTTAAAAACAAATTTAGAAAAAAACTATTACCAATGATTTTACCGACGGATTCATTCGGTCGGTATTTTAAACACTCACCGACAGAATTACCGACAAAATTAATCCGTCTGCATTTAACAGTAGCTGCCACACTTACCGACGAATTTACAAACGGATATATTCAGTCGGTATTTCATACACTCATCGACAGATTTACCGACGGCTACTAACCGTCGGTAAATCACGATATTACCAACGGACTAAAAATCAGTTCAAGCAGGATTTTTTTTTGCGCGCAAATTCCGTTTGTAAAACTATCGGCAAATGATTTTTTTGTTTTGCCGACCGATATAGCGATGAAATGGGGAATCACCGACGAAAGGAAAGCCTACATCCGTCGGTGATGACATCGGTAAAAAAATCACCGACGAACTTCTATTCACACACCGACAGAATTTTTCTGTCGGTAAAACTGTGAAATCTTGTAGTGAACCAAAGCTACTTTTATTTGTAAATTTGGTTATTATTCCTCATTCTTTTATCATAGTTTTGAAATGATTCTTCACATACTTAGACTTGCATTGCACGTTGAACTTTTGACTAATTTTTGTAGCCACTTTCAGAAAAGATTCTGATTTAAAGGTGGAAGAAGGCTTGTTTCCTTTAAGTGCCACTTCGGCTAATACCTCAAGTAGCATGTGAGATATAGGCTTAGACCATGTGAAGTGCTTACCCTTGCATTTTTCATTCTTTGTGGTACTCATTTCTACAAAATAATTATAAATTTATACAAAATAAAATCATACAATATTTAGATTTAATCAATTTTATAAAAAAAACACAATTAATATTTAAAAAAGAATACATAAAATACATAAGAAATTATAATAAAGTTATTAAGCAATCCAAATACATAACAAAGATAACACAAACTCAAGAAAGACATAATAAAACAAACATATATAATTAACACTTAATTACTAGTTTCTTTTGATTGTTATAATTATTCCACATGATTTATGCAATATTTTCTCCTTTTGTTATCCACTCCCTATTCTCTACCCTCTCCTCCCATTGGCTTAAGTTGATTGTTCGTCTAATTGGTTTACTTTCAGGACATATTTCTTTTATAAAAAAGTCATAAGAGTCAACTCCCATTATGTGATTGTGAACAATAAAACATGTAAGCACAACATTCACTTGTGATTCATAAGATCAAAAAGGTTTCCCATCAATTGATCTAAAACGACTCCTCAAAATATCAAACCCTCGCTCAATAGTGGTTCTCAATGAAGAGTGTTGAAGATTAAATAACTCATTTTCATTTTCTAATGAATATTTTGTAAACTCATTTAAGTGATATCAAACTCCCTCAAAAGAAGAAATAATTCATTTTCGAATGTCATAACCAACATCACTAAGATAATATTTACCTACAAATAAAAAAAAAACCTATTACTATCTTTATCTAATTAGACATTTTATATGTTTATTGCATATAATAAATATTTTATTTTATATATACCTTCTGAAATTTTTAGACCACTAGGTCTTTATAGTGCATCATCTAAAACACGTGAATCATGTGCACTTCCTTGCTAGCCAGTTAAAACATATATAAACTTTAAATCAAAAGTTATAGTTGCTAAAATATTTTGTGGTTCTCTCTTTTCAACCTAAAAAATTTCCTTGAATTTCAACAGGAACATATGAGTACCATCAATTGCTCCCACACAATCCTATATAAACAAGAAAAAATAATTTAAAACCTTTTCTTTTAGATGTAATTAATTAATGTATAAAAATATTGGTATTGTTCTCATAACTTAAAATAAGGATAAAATCTATGACTATTCATTATTTCTGGGAAACTGTATTCCATGTCTTTAATAAGGTGTCTGTATAACTTAATAACTGTTTTTAATACAATTTTAAAGTAACGATGGATAGTTTCAATAGAAATGTAGTAAATACCATTAATAAAAAGAAGTATTTGGTTTCAACCTATAATTTATAAGAACATAATTACTTGCTCCCTAATAGACACATTTTGAGTTGATCGTAATATAGGTCATGACTTGTGAGAATGTCATATAAATTATAAAATACAACTAGTTTCATATGAATTTGTTCTACACAATGTTTATCACCTTGATTCAAAATGCTATCTATATAGAATTCTTTTTGAGAAATTGCATTTATATGTGATTTTTTTGGTATATAAATTATAATAATAGTTATCTTTGTAGCTATAACAATTACATTTGCTTTCATATATGTTGCATGAATAATTTTATTATCCATAACAAGTAAGTGAAGTTTTATGATAACAAAACGTAAGAAATTTGAGGAAATAAACATCCAAAAATTAAGCATATTAAATAGCAAACTGACATACATTATAAATTAAAATGCTAGAAATAAGAGTAGCTAACAGTGTATTATAATTATTGCAATGATATTTAATACCCTAAACAGCTTAATTTAAAGTGGATTACTATTCTCGTTTCTCACTCTCTTAACCCTAAATTGCTTCATCTCTGATCTTTCCTTTATGCCCCATCGGTGTCCATGCATCTAAAAGAACCACTACAAATTTTGATGAACAAGAGAGAAAAATGAAATGAAATGAAATGAGCATATGTAGTTTGATTTCGCCATGCAAACTAATGAATATAAATAATCATATTGGTGTTTTAAAGATTGCTATATAAAGCGCATCATGTTCTTTCTTGACTAAGAACTATGAAGAGATCGGTTGCGCATGAATTTCAAAGTTAGCAAACCCTAGGCATGAACCTTTTCTACCAGTCTTTTATACACTTCGAGAAAGCATTTCTCTTGAGAGGAAGCTAAATTCCTATTTCCAAGCATTAATAAAAGTAAATTATTCCAACAGAGTAAGCACAGAGAAAGACAAAAAACATCTTGTTATGAGCTTCCAGAAGAGAATTTTGAGCTTAAGGTGTAGTCGTTATTATGGGGGGGAGCATAAGAAAGGGTAGAAACATAGATAAAAGGGAAGAGAAAGTGGACTTTCTTATGGTGATGATGATAGTTGAAAAGGAAGGAAAAGAGAGAGTATGAGCCGAACAACAAAAGAAAAGTAGAGGCCAAGGTTGTTGAGAAATAACTAAGCAAATAAGTTTCTTTTGACTGTAATTTACTAACTTTAGAAGCATCTTGGATTTTATAAAGCAGAGGCCATTCAATTTCTTAGATGCATATAGGATTAATCATCAATCAAATTAACAAGTAAGATCTTGAGATCCTAAATACAACAAAGCATGGATTGCAATGTTTTTTTTTTCTAAAAACCAAACAAAACATGAAAAACATAGCAAATTAACAAGATTCAAAAAATTTATGCCTAATCATAGCTACAAAGCCAAACGTAGAAGATAAAAACATATAGTAGATAATAAAGATACATTTAAAGAAAAGGGTTATCTAAAATAAGAGGATTCAATGAGCTATAATGGAGATCTTTGCACAGAGAAATATCAAAAGGAAATTATGATCATTTTTATTACAATAAAGAGATTTGAGAGAGAGAGAGAGAGATAGAGAAAGATATTTGCAACAGCCATAGTTTGCTTGTATGAGGTGTTTTCTTTGTAAAAAAAAAAAGTGTTTTTCATTTCCAAAGATAAGAAAAGAAAAACACTTTCATGGAATAAAGGCTTAACTTGTTCTTTGACTATAATTCATTTTTTTTATTAACTTTTCATAAGTTTACCAAGAAAGTGGTTTCATGAAAACAAATAAGACCTATATATCTTGTAATTCTTGTTTGTGTCAAAATCATTCCAGCTTTTTCTTCATAACATTTTTCTATTAAGATTGGTGAGTAACAATATCAAATTTTACTAGTAAAATTATTAGAATATTGATTTAAAATTATAATTAATAATAATTTTTTTTTGTAATTAGTGAATTTTATTGACTTAGCCATTTATTTTTTTATGGTGGTGTATAAAACTTAAATGGTTAATGTTAATATAATTAATGGAATGACATTTATGATCAAATTCATTTATTATATTTAATTGTTTTGAGTATATTTAGTAAGTGATATATTTGTTGAGCGTGTGTATCATGTGTTTAGGATAGTTATATATAATTATTTCATCATCAAAACTCTTAAAAATACTTGGATATGTTAACTTTAATACTATTAAAAGAATGATGCATTTAGATTTAATTTATAAGTCACATATTAATAAAAAAAAAGATAAATGTGGGATTTGTGCACAAGGTAAAGAACTTGAAAATACTTTTAATCCAGTAGAAAAAACAATTATTGGAATTAATATATAGTGATATTTATGATAGTAATAATGTCTTGACTTACAGTGGTAAAAGATACTTTATAACTTATATTGATGATTTTTCAATATATTTTTATATTTATTTGACTAATTCTAAAAGTGAATTATTTTATAAGTTTAAATTTTTTAAAGCAGAAGTAGAAAATCAATTAGAAAGAAAAATAAAAAATTTATGATCTGATAGAGGTGGTGAGTATTCTTTGAATGAAATGAATTATATTTTAGAATTACATGGTATTATACATCAAATAACACCTTCTTATTCACCGTAGTCTAATAGGATAGCAAAAAGAAAAAATAGAACTTTAATGGATATAGTTAATGCAATGTTAATTAGTTCTGGATTGCCTACTAATTTATGGGGTGAAGCTTTGTATTTTACTTATTATATTCTTAATAGAGTTCCTTATAAATATTAGGATAAAACATGATATGAATTTTGGAAGAATAAAAAACTATTTTTTAAAGAATATTTTAAAGTGTACGGGTGTTTACTTAAAGTAAATATTCCAATTACTAACAAAATAAAAATAAGTCCTAAAACTATAGATTGTGCATTTGTTGGATATTCTTTTAATAGTACTTCTAATTGATTTTTAGTTTTAAATTCTGAATTTTTTGAAAGTGTAAATAATACAATTATTGAGTCAAGTGATGTATTTTTCTTTAAAAATATTTTCCAAATGAAAAATAATGTATTAAACTTGTTAATGAAAGTCATTCTTCTAAAATATACATTGTTGATAATCATGCTTCTAGTGAAATTAGAAAGAGTAAAATAAATAGAATAACAAAGGATTTTGGAGCTAATTTTATACCATTTTACTTGAAAATAAACCTAAAACATATAATGAAGCAATATCATCTATTAAAGCTCTTTTTTGAAAAGAAGCGATAAAAGATAAGATAAATTCTTTAATTTCTAAAAAACTTGGTTCTTAAGTGATTTGCCACAAGATTCTAAGATAATAGGTTGTAAATGAGTTTTTTAGAAAGAAATTGTGTTAGAAAGAAATTGAGAACTAATGGATCTATAAAAAAAAATTTAAGACTAGGTCATGTTTGTTTTCTGGAAAGTGGTTTCTGGGAAACCACTTTCTAAATTTTCCTGTGTTTGTTTGCTATTAGAAAAGTTGGTCAATGGAAAACACTTTCTAGTCAAAGAAAAATTTGGCTTGGTTTCCAAGAAAGTGTTTTCCTAGAAAATTTGAGCGGAAAACACTTTCTGGAAGTTGTGAAAAATTTAGAAATGTCATATTTTTTGCTGATTATATCAAATTTGGTCCTTAAACTTTTGATTGCTATATATATTTTGTTTTGAATATTTATTTTTCAATTTCATCTCTTAAAATTTAATTTTTATATTAACATTGATCCTTATTTTTATAATTGTTATTTGCTTTTCCCTTATCATTTTCTTATTGAGAATTTTTATCTATCAAATTTGATCCTCATTCTTTTGATTATTATTTATTTTATTTGAAATAATTTATGAAATGTTAATTATTATTATTTTAATTTCTTCTTCTTTCATTTTTATTTTATTTTTTAGATTTGATTTCTATTATTTTGATTATTATTTATTTTATTTGAGATAATTTATGAAATTATATTTTTTTTTCAATTTCATCCTCATTCAACTTTTTAATTTGTAAGATTTGTTTCTCATTATTTTAATAAACTTGAGAAAATAAAACATTAATAAGTTATTTTTCAGCTCATTTTCTATGACATAACCAAACGCTGGAAAGTGTTTTCCAACTTATTTTCCATTATACTACCAAACATCAAAAAATAATTCACTTTCCTGGAATTTACTTTCCATAAGAAAACTAATTTCTAGCAAACAAACAGGGCGTAGGTTAGTTGCTAAGGAGTTTAAAGAAGGAGTAGAAATAATGCACCATTTTCTAAAATTACTACAATTAGATAATTAGTTGCTTTAGCTTCCTTTTACAAATTAAAAATCCATTAAATGGATGTTAAAAAAACCATTTTAAATGGTGATTTAGAAAAAGCAGTAAGGTTTTGTTGTGTCTAGTCAAGAAAAGTAAGGTTTTGTTGTGTCTAGTCAAGAAAAGAAAGTTCATAAACTTCTAAAATCTTTTTTATGGTTTAAAATAGGCTTCGAATCAATGGCATAAAAAATTTGATCAAGTTATGTTAGTCGAAAGTTTTTAAACAAAAGCTGCTGATAAATGTGTTTGTTAAACAAATTAAAATTAATTATATGATTTTATATTTGTATGTTAATATTATGATTTTTTGTACTAATATTCAAGTTATAAATATTACTAAATCTTTCTTGTCAAAAAACTTTGATAAGAAGGATCTTGATCTAGTTAATGTTATTTTGGGCATTAAATTATTGAAAAACAGTAATGGTTTTGCTTTAACTCATTCACATGACATTGAAAAAAATATTAAAAATATTTAATTATTTTGATGCATCTCTTGTTTGCAGCCCTTTCGGTCTTTCTACTAGATTAAGAAAAAATGATGGTGAAAATATGTCTCAATATAAATATTTACAAATTATTAGATCTTTATTACATCTAGTCAATCATACTATTCCTGATATAGCATATGCAATTGGTTGATTAGGTAAATATACGCATAATCCTAATGCTTCACATTGGAGTTTCATAGAAAGAATTTTTGAATATCTAAAAGGAACTATTGATTATGCACTTCATTATACTAGTTTTCCTGTTTAGTAGAGGAATTTAGTGATGTTAATTGGATTTCTAATTCAGAAGAATCAAAATTTACTAGTGGGTATGTATTTACATTATGTGGTGGTGTAGTTTGTTGGAAATATATTAAACAAATTATAATTAATCGCTCAACCATGGAAGCATAATTGGTTGTATTAGATGTTGTTAGTTCAAAAATTGAGTGGCATTAAAAAATTTTAATTGATATATCATTTGTTTCTGAACCAATATCACTTATATGAATGCATTGTGATAGTCAAGCTACTATAACTATGGCTAAAAGTAAAAAGTTTAATGGAAAAAAGAAGACATATGACTGATATACATAAATTCATTAAACATTTGATATTTGATGGTGTTTTTTCTTTTGATTTTATTAGGTTTGGAAACAATATTGCAGATTTGTTTACTATAGGTTTAGTATGCCAACGAGTTATTCAATTGTAAAGAGAAATGAGATTGAATCCCTTAAATTAATTACTACTAGTGGAAACCTATTTTCACACACACACACATGATCTTTTTTTTCTATGTTCCTTTCAAATTTTACTACATTTTCTTTCTCATACTTTATTAATTTAAAATTTAAGTTAGCACTGATTTTGATTTAAAGGTTTGGAGAATTTTTGTTGCATCCAAAAATTCTAATGGATTGTTGTATCTTGAGAGTAAAGTGTATTACATGCAAAATTATTCTTTTGCAGATGGGGTGTTTTTGATTAGTACTTAAAAGTGCATTTTTATCAAGGTTTTATATCATCATTTTGCACTTAAAGTATCAATAACTCCTTAACTAGAGCATGTTTTATAATAACAGATCTGATAATATAAGATAGCTTTAATTTATGGTAAATATTCATTTTAAATGCAGGCATATCTCACAATTCAAAGGATTGATTGATGTGATTAACTATTGAAAGTGAAAGGACAAAGAAATGGCTAAGCTTAGAAAGGAGATGCCGATTCAATTCAAATTGGAACACTGTTCAGTTATTGGGTCATATCTGGAGCTGTAGATCTTGGATTTCAGCTTACTTTATATGGATGGAAAGCTAAGAAATAGGCCTATAATGTTTATGAATAGTGTAAGACCCAAATCTGCCGTTTTCAAATTCAAAGTTTGGCCACAAAAGAGAAGTCAGAATCTGTCATGTAATCCAGCCCAAACACTGCTTAGCATTTTACCCATATCTGGAGTTCTAGAAGGCCAAATGATGTGAAATTTGGTTGGTGAAAGGAAAAAACAATTTCCAACAACTTTCATGAAGAAGAGTTTCTCAAATTCGGATGGTAACAATGACATTTTGTCCCGACAAGAGCTTGAGGTCTATCCACTACATCCACCAACAGCACTACTCAGTATTTTAGCCATATCTCGAGCTCTAGTGATCTAAATGCTCTGAAATTTTATGGATAAAAAGATAAGATGATTGATAACAACTTTCATGAGAAACACTTTACCAAATTCTGAATGGAGCAATGTCATTTCATCCAGCCAAAGTGTTTGAGTGCTGCTGTCCACCAAGTCCACTAAATCAATAGTTGGCCACTACATCAATAATCAATTACCAAATGAATAGTTCTGAATTTTAGCCTATAAAAGAAGGCATTTACCATTCATTTAGAAATCTTGGTTCTAAGATCAAGATCATGTTCTTACTCTCTCTTTATTGTTGTAATGCTTAAGTTTTATTTTCATTAATCTCTTGTTCATGCTTTTCATTTCCTTTACTATACTTAGTTAACTTATATCATGTTTATGTTCTTA
>Ga0325403_1002110_pt1 | contig 17330 bp, 7 predicted proteins | sample PopdelMetagenome_19_FD_205665 | JGI IMG/M metagenome (GOLD analysis project Ga0325403, IMG submission 205665) | Populus deltoides microbial communities from Bellville, Georgia, United States - Xylem-PdKOR-R4 | ecosystem: Host-associated > Plants > Phyllosphere > Stem > Wood/Secondary xylem...
GTTGCTGAGAAAAGAGAGAATAAAGAGTACCGGATCTTTTCTTTTCTTGCAATTTCTCGGTAACCAAACAGAGCGTAAAATTAGAGGGGGAGACAGAGAGGGTTACAGGTTTCGTTCGTCTGCCGATTTGGGGGAGAGGAATTTTTTAGTAGTGTTGCAGAGACAAGCGGGAGTGTTTGGTATTGTCATAGTTATTGTAATTTAAAAGCACTTATTTTATAAAAAATATTTTTAGTTAAAATTGATTTAAAAAAGTAAATATTTTGTTAAAATTGAGGTTGAAATTGTGATTGAATAAAAAATAATTTAATATGTTTGATTAAAAAATTGCTTTTCAAATTTTAGATTATAAAATAATTAATATATATATATATATATATTAATGGTTTTTAATTTAAATATTGTAAATTTAACTAGTGCTATTACATCATGAAATAAATAATACTTAATATAAAATATTTTTTATTGTTTAATTAAACTATCTACAATTTCATCACGTATGAAATACATCCGACAATGCTATAGTTTTCTTGGTTTTTTAAGCGCGCAACAACATCAGGTAAAATATAATCAGTAATAAAATTGGAATTGCGATCAAATTTTGCAAATGTTGCGTCATCAATAAAACACAATTAAAAATAAAATTTAATTTTTTTTATTGGGTCGGACCCGGTACAATGTATTTAACTTTGAACCGGACTCAGTCCGACCAAAATCATACACCACTGTTCACGTGAACAGTGCTGCATTTCTCCAAGGTGCACTCAAAAGTGAATAGTGGAGCTCTCCACTATTCACTCCACTGTTCACTTTTGAGTGCACAGTGGAGAAGTGGAGAAGTGGAGCTCTCCGCTCCATATTAAAAGTGTGTTTGGCATTGCGATTGATGTTGTGGTTGTGGTTTGAAAAAAGTTGTTTTATAAAAAGTACTTTTAGTTGAGGTTGGTTTGAAAAAATATATGTTTGGTTAAAACTGTGGTTAAAACTGAGGTTGAGTAAAAAGTAGTTTAATGTGTTTGGTTAAAAAAATGATTTTCAAATTGAGGTTATAAAATAATTAATATATATATTGAATGTTTTTAATTTATTTTATTATTGTTATTACATTATGAAATAAATAATACTTTATATAAAATATTTTATATTGTTTCATTGAACTATCTACAATTCCATCACGTATGAAATACATTCGACAAGGACTACAGTTTCATTGATTTCGTAAGCGTGCAACAATATCAGGTAAAATATCATTAGAAATAAAATTAGGATTGTAATCAAATTCTACAAATATTACATCATCAAGTGATCTTATTCTAATTTATATAGTGTTATTGAATAATATGAAACACTAATTTTTTGAATAAAACACAATTAAAAATAAAAAAATATTTTTTTACTGAGTCGGACCCGGTTCAATATATTTTTATAGCTTTGGACCGGGTCTGATCTCCACTGTTCACGTGAATAGTGGAAACATTCTCCACTGTTCAAGTGAACAGTGGAGGAACTCTCCACTGTCCACTTAAGTGAACAGTGGAGAGTGAATTGGAGAGTGAATTAAATTCACTCTTCACTGTTCACTTAAGTGGACAGTGGAGAGTTCACCAAGACTGGAGGAGAAGAATGCAGGAAAAGCAGATAAAACCTGCTTCTCATGAGCTGAGGTTCGACCTCAATTATTAGGCGGGACCCATACAAAAAAATGTGAAGTTTGGATTAACCAAAACTTTAATTCAGCTTTTGTTTTCTGCCGCAGCCGCTGCCGCAGTGCCAAACGGGCACTAAAAGCAGCATAGAGCTGCTTTCAGTAACCTCTATTTTTAATGCAGGAATTGTTGGGACCCACAAGGCTGAATTAAGTTTTCAGCTGATATCAAACATGATGTTTACGCGGTTAGCTTTAAAAGCAGAAACTACCGCGTAAACAAACACCATCAGAGCCTAAAAACTCACCGCTTTTTTGATGGCAACGACTGTAATTTTTCGAGGAAGTGTTTGTTTTTGTGTTTTAAAATTATTTTAAAAAATTATTTTTTTATTTTAAATTAATATTTTTAGGTAATTTTGATGTGTGGATATTAAAAATAATTTTTAAAAAATAAAAAAATATTATTTTCATGCATTTCCAAACATAAAATATTTTAAAAATAATCATTATCACACCCACAAACACCCTCTAATTTTTTTACTGTTTTTTTATGTTATTTGTATAAAACTTGTTTTATCTTATTGATGATTAAATATATTAAAATAATATATTTTTTTATTTTTTAAAATTTATTTTTAATATTAATATATTAAAAAAAAATTAAAAATTATTAAAACAAAAATTGTTAGCAATTAAATAAAAAAAATTAAGTTTTCCACTGCATTCTTATGTTATTTATATAAAACCCATTTTACCTTGTGTTGGCGATTAAATAAATTAAAATAATATTTTTTATTTTTAAAATTTTATTTTTAACATTAATATATCAAAATAATTTAAAGCAAAAACAAAATTTCAAAATTGCTTTTGCACCTAAAAAATAATCGGTGTTGTATTGTTTAGTATTGTAATAATAATTACTTTTTAAAGTACTTTTAACACCAACATATTAAAACAATCTAAAAAAACTAAATATAAATTAATTTAAAATAAAGAAAAAAAAATTAATTTTTCTTAAAAGTACTTTTAAAACATAAGAACAAACAAAATCTTATTCATGATCCATACTTCAACAAGTTTTAACATGTAGTTTTGTAAATTCATTATCGACTCACTTCTATCTCCATTATTATTATTATCAAAAACACTAAAGATCCTAGTAATAAGTAATATTATTGTGCATCTACTCATATTATTATTCATTGTAATAGTATAATTACAAATTTATCCTTGGCAAAAAAACAATGAACTAAGCTTTCAGGGTAAGATTGTCTTTTCACCACGACACAATTGTCTCTGGCATATTTTATTGGGTTATATTTGTCATTCCAATTTTTTTTGCGCAATAGAATTACTATTTTGGCCTTGAAATACAAAACACTTATGCTTTTGCCTAAGGGAAACAATTGTTGGCGTGTGTGGGCGGCCCTGCGCCTTTTAGGCGATGCGCGCGAGGCCTTTTGGCCACCAAAAATAGCATTCTAGGGCGGCATTTGAAAGATCTTAATGTCCTCTACATGGTGGTGTGGCGCATGTAACAACATCGCCGCTGGTTTGTTGTTCGAGTTCATTTTTTTTTCTCCTTCTCTCTCTCCACCTTAAAATTTGCACCACCCACGAAAATTTCATAGTAGCCCATGGGCAGGGGTAATGGTGATTTTTATTTTTATTTTTTGAATTGCCATTTTTTTCTATCTTTTTATATGATTGAATTTTAAAAAAAAAATATATCATTTAATATTTAATTTATTAGGAATTAGACTTCATGATTTTTCTAGATTTTGTGCTTTAGGTCTAATGACTAGGGTTATAGGTTAAAAAAATTAACACTATTTTTTTTAAAAAAAAAGACTTCATAATTCTCTTTATTTTTTTATCTGATTATTCTAGTTATATAATTTAAGCAGCGAATTTGACATGATATCCCATATTGGCTTAGCTCTAATCAATATTGTGACATAGTTATCATGAATATTTTTTTATATATTTTTTTAACCCTATTTCAATATATAAATATTATTTTTTATTCAAAAAAATCAGACTATGCATGAAAACATGAACATAGAGGTTTACTGTAACAGTGTTAAACGTGCACGAGGTACACGCTTCGGCAAGCTGTCCAAAACAGTGCCTAAGGGTACTGGCAGCCATGCCAACAGTGGGATAAATCGGCAGCTCAGATTTATGCGGCTGTAGGTTCGTCAAAGAAAAATCGGCAGCGCAGATTGTTGATGAACATGGGCTTGACGATGGAATGTTCAAGCCAGGCAGGAAAACTCGTCAGGGGTATAGGCTGACGAGAACAGGGGCTGTCGAGGAATTCGGCAGCACAAACATTGGCAGCCCGCATGCAGATGCAAATTTAGCAGCGCAGGAATTGGCAGCCTGCACGCAGATGCGAATTCGGTAGAGCGTAACGGCTTGTGCAAGTCATGGGTTCAACTTGGCACGATCTAAAACTTGAACGAAAGACTATCCAAGGCATACGAGTGACTCAACAGCTGACGCAATAAGAGCTGGCAGATGGGGCTGCTAGGTGGGCATGCAGAACTTGGGTTAGTGGCAGTCATGGTCCTCCTAGATCATGGGGCAGAACGTGGATGAAGTGGCAGCATCATGGGGGCAAAATGTGGGAGCATAACTGGGGTGCTCTCCAAGCTACTGAGATCATGGAAAACATAAGGGAGAAAGTGTCCTACTATGTCCTGAAAAATAGGAGATCATGGGTGAGCCTTGTAGCTTACATACTTGGCTATAAATAGTTGTTGATGCTCTTACATGTAAGCACGAGATAGGAATGCATAGAGAGGAAATAACGTGTGTAAGCTTGGTTGTGTAGCAAGCGAATTTTATGCATAGCACACATTGTATAATCTTTTGTTGATGAAATAAATAAAGGTTGAGAGTTCTTCTTGTATTCTCGGTGTGCTTTGTATTGTGCAATCTACTTGTGTATTTCACTTGTCTACGTAACGAGAGAAAGTGTGGGAAACCTCTTGGGTGAGTGAAACACTTAGTTGCTAGGCAAACTCAAGTGGCATTGACGAGGGAAGGCTGAGTCTAGTGAGGGACTAGGTTGCTGCATGAATTTATTCGCGGAGTGAAAAATTATCCCGTGACACTTACCATAACATGACCGAGGGAATTTTGATGATTGCCGAAGCAAAAACTAAAAGAAAATAATATAATATTTTTTTTAACTTTGCATTGTTGATCAGCTAATGACTAGATAACATGTTGGTGTTAATGTCATTTTCAAGTTTACAGGAATTTCTCCTCCATCAAATGGCTGTTGAAAAATTCTTGCTATATAATTTAACTAGTTGTATATTAGATTTAGTCTCTAAAAATTATAAATTTAAGTTTTTTTAGAGCCATTAAAAATTTATATATTCATTAATTTTAAAATTATAAAATTAATCAAAATATCTTCACTGGCCAAATACCCTAATTAATAATAAAAAAAAAAAATCTGGCCACATGAGGTGATTCCAATTGGATTCTTGTCGAGATGGTGGTAGCGACAATGTCATCCAGCGGTGTTGATGATTCTTTGGGATTTTTCTTCAACATTCTGAAGATAAAATTCCCAACGAGTCCTTTTCTTCCAAAGTGGATCAAATTTCTTCAAAGATATAATTCGATTCATTGCAACTATGTTTTATAATAATATTCGATTATGTTCGTAATGATCGCCTCATGGAACTTATCATGTTCGAAAAGATGGAGGCAGTCTGGCAGCTACATCCAATCACCCAAGACTATTAATTTTATAATTTTATTTGTTATTTATATTTTAAAAGTATTTTGAAAAATAATAAATATCATACTCTAAACACCCTTTTAATTTTTTATATTTTTTTAGGGATATTTTTAAAGTTAATATTAACATACAAGTGTAAAAGGTAGAATCCCACTAGGGAATTCTAATATTAGGATTTCTTTTTCTCAGAATCACTTATCTTATCTCAACGATGGAACCACACTAATTAATAAATTCTACAAATGTAATGATTGGAAATCCCCATTAAGTAATTTTGGAAAGAATATTTAGATAAAGTTAGTATTAATCCATTACAAATACATTAAAAAAAAATGCACTCTTAACCATACTTTTTAGACCCGGTTCGGTCCAAGATTCGAGTTCCGGGTTTTGATCGGGTCATCAGGTCATCCGGATCAATTTTTTTAATCAAAACAACGTCGTTTTAGTTATAAAAAAAAAGAAGTTAACAGGTTGTAACCAGGTTTTTGACTAGGTCATATCGGGTTTTTCTTTCCCTTATTTTTTCTGCAATCTGGCTGGGTTCCGGATCGATCCGTCGAGTCGGGGTTTAAAACTATCATCTTAAGTGATGCCACGTCACTTTTAATTACAAAACATAAATATTTATTATCTGAAAGATAAATATTAAGTACGAGAAGATTTTCACCGTTCACTTACAAATTCGGTTATAATTATTTTACTTCTCAGAATCTGGTAATAACGTAAAATAATATAATGTCATGGATAAATAAGAAAATGGACACCGACAACAATTAACATTGAAGTCCTGATTTCTTTTCAACATTTTGTCATAGATAGAGATGCCTTGACCCCAGAATCCAGATGATGCGATCATTAGGCGCAAGGGCTTAATCCCAGCAAGCAGTAGACAAAGATGATGAGGTAGGAACGGAACATCTGAAACGCACTCCAATTCCAGCCACATTCTGATGAATAAGCAGCCACATCCTTTTTGGAACGCACTATGCTATTAGTGGTTGGTTCCACTCGTGAAGAAAAAAAAAAAAAAAACCAATGCTGATGGGAGATTTTAATGGCTGTTGAACCAAACTCCTCTGGCAATGTTCCAATACTCTTAATAATTAACAAAAACTAAAACATCTAGGTAAATCATCGTAGGGTTTTTCATTGTTTATCATTTCACAATTCATCATCAATTGTAATGGTGAATTTTTTAAAATAACTTTTAATTTAATCATTGATTTTTTTTATATACAATTAAGTCCTTTAGAGCCTAAATTAAAACCAAATTACATATTTTTTGGGGGATGAGGGTTGAATTGAAAAATAAAGGACTAAAGTGACAAAAGTGGGTAACATAAGTGATCGGTCTGAATTTTTTTTGAAAATTTCATTTACATTTCCCGTCTTTTTAATCTATTAGGTAACCGGTCCCTATAATTTTAAAAAATATATATTTGTTACCAAACTTTATTTCCTTTTTTTTTTTTTAGAAAAAGAGAGGAGTTCATCGGATTTCGGCTTAAAAGGAAAAGGTTGTTGTTGGGAAAGATCTAAACCACCAAAACATTTGATTTTTGTGTCATATGATTCCATATGATAATGAGGGTTACGATTAGGTGTTTTTTTACATTGAAAACACCTGCAAAACATATATAAGCTCAGGAATATTTTTTGTTTTAGGTTGATTTCGGGTTTTTGATCGATGTTATGCATTTTGGAGGCCATGAATTGGTTTAACAAGGTTCTCAGGGTATTTCTTAGATGTCCTAGGTAAAAAAAATGAGTTAACAATAGGTCTCTGGGTCAAATTAAAATAGAATCGTGTTTTTCCAACCATATTAGTGGCTAGATTCTAAGATTTATAGACGACGTGTTGTCTATTTTTTTTCCAATCAGTTGGGACGGATAACGCATCATTTGCTCCATTTAACTTTACAAAAATAAAGGCCTGCATGCGGGGGTCTTTTCTTGATTGGGTCAAGCGCTGGGCCTGGCTTACTAGACCTAGTAGCGCCTAATTTCATTCTTTTTTTCTTTAATTTTTTATATTAATAGTTTTTTATATGTGTGTTTTTTTTAATTTATGTTTTAATTGATATCCAATTTCTATGTTTTTTTTTGTAGCCTTTGTTGAATAATGATTATAGGGTATGTTTAGTTTTTTCAAATGTCAGTATAATTCATCTGTAATTTTTTTTGTATATTTTATATATATTAAATATTTATTTTTATAATATTTTTAATATATGCAACCTTGAATAATTTTTTCCTTTCATTTTATTCAGTAATTTTAGATGTGTCAATCTCTATTACAAATTGATTTTCATAAACAAATTCATTAAACACAACTAAATAAATAACATGTATTGCGATATCAAATATCTTGATATGTATTAGTATCTTAATTTTTTTAATTATTTTTTTATTTATTGATATTTTTTTCCATTTATTTACACAGTGGTTTGTGATTTATTAATTGGATGCATACATAAGTTTTTCAAATTTTTTTGATAATATATTGGTATTTTCAATTTAATCTTTATTCTTATAATTTTTTTTTCTTAACTCTTTTATAAAAAAATTTATTGTTTTTAATTTTATTATTTAATTCAAGTTGATAGTGTAATGTTTATTATATATGTGTGTGTTATCTTTTTTATATATATAATTTAAATAAAATCAATTTATTTAATTGATCGAAAATATAGCCCAAGTTACATGACATTGCCTATACGTGTCAAGGGATGGTGTTCTACTGTTCTCTTTTTACCGGGAGTCTCTAAAGGCAAGGCTCCGCTTTACCGGTTTACCCTCTATCTCATAATAATTTAGTTTTTAAATGAATATGAACTTACTCTTGCTTACTATTTCTAGGCTCATAGTGGTAAAGGCCAATTTACTACTGGGAAGGCTAGCCTTGGTGCCCGTGTTTTATTATGAGACCAGATTATTTTTTATATAAAAAAATAATATTGAAATATTGAAATGAATTACCAAAACATATAAAAAATTTGGAAATGATAAAGTGGTAAAAACATTAATTAAGGCTAAAATAATATTATTTATTTTTGGATAATATGCGCTACTCATAATAGAAAAAAAGACAATGAAAAATAAAATTATACAATGAATTTTGATTTTTAACCATCGGGGTTGTTGCACATGCCACCAAAAGCAAGTAGTGGCCCTAACATGCCAATAATTATTTTTAATTTAAAAATATTATTTAAATATTAAATTATGTTATCACCCTCAATCAAACCTATAATTAATATAAAAAAAAAATTAAGGCTAAAAATATTTTAATACCCCTAACCCCAATCATTTATATTTCTTTGATTTAAGAGCTCATGTAAAGAGGTATTTTTAAGGTATTTTTGTTATTTTACTATAGTTAAAAATATTGAATAGTTAAACATACTCTCATGAAAATATAAAAAATTCCTTGCTCTAAGAGAAGTGTTTTTTTCTTAAAAAAAGGTCATGGATTGTTTATATAACTAAAGAATTTTTTAGTTTTTTTTTATTATTATTATCATCACGATTAATATTATTATTATTACAATTATTATTACTATTATAGAATACTCTAAAAGGTTGAGGAAAGCAATTGTAGCTTTCCCCATTATTAATATATACTTATTATATTATATTATATATTATATTATAACATGCCTTTAACATCATCCATTATTAATATATTATATTATTATAATTATTATATTATAATTATAATTATTATATTATATTATAACATATATAAAAAGTAAATGAAATGCTAAACTGTATTTTTTTTAAAAACAATTTTATTCTTAATCTTTTAATAATTTTTTTGTTTGATTTAATTTGTTAGTGTTAATTTTTTTTAGTTATTAGACTTTCATGACACGGATCCCGAATTTAATGGGTTAATGTGATTTGACGAATTAACCTGGAATTTTTTTCTTTTTAATTAATTTTTTTCGTTTCGTTTAGTTTGCAAATGTTAAATTTCTTTCTATTTAATTATCAGACTTTCATGACACGAGTCCCGGGCTTGACAGGTTAACTTCGTTTGATGGGTTAACCCAGTGAATTCTGGGTAAACCCGTCAATTTTTTTTTTCTATTTAGTTATCAAACTTTCATGACGCGAATTGTAGGGAACAACTGGTGTGAGCTTAAATTAACAATGGTTTTGATATTAGAGGCTTCTATCTCATCATAATTTTTTTTTGTTTTATGCCTTTAACTGTGGATTGCACAGTGCAGTTCACGGTGAAAAAACTTGTGTTTTTTTTCTTTTTAATTAATTTTTTTATTTAGTTTATTGATATTAAATTTTTTTCTATTTAGTTATCAAACTTTCATGTCATAGATCTCAGGTTTGACGAGTTACGCCAATTAATTTAGATTTTCGTTTTCTTTTTCTTCATTTGTTTTTTTCTTCTTATAAGTTTTTTTTTCTTTTATTTTTTCTTTTTAATTAATATTTTTTATTTAATTTATTTCATTAATATTAATTATTTTTTTCTATTTAATTATCGGCTGATGCCTTTAGTTTTTCTTTTTTTTGGCCATTTTTATACCTTTGACTGTTGACTGCACTGTGCAGTCCACGGAAAAAAGACTGATGTCTTTTGTTTGTTTTTGTTTTTTTTCTTTTTAATTAATTTTTTTCATTTAATTTAGTTTGTTAATGTTCAATTTTTTTCTATTTAGTTATCAAACTTTTATGACACGGATCCCGAGTTTGACGGGTTAGCCCAATTAATTCTGCGTAACCCATCAATTTTTTTTCTATTTAGTTATCAAACTTTCATTACAAGAATCCAAGATTTGACGGGTTAACTTGCTTTGAAGGATTGACTCAGTTAATTCGGATTTTTTTCTTTTTCTTCGTTAGTTTTTTATGTTGGTTTTTTTTCTTTTTAATTAATCTATTTAATTATCATATTTTTATGACACGACCTTGCAACCAGACCCATATCCAAGGCTATTGTGTCTGATATTGCTGTCAAACCCACTTAAACTTGGGTCATGTAAGTTTAATGTTATTATTAATATTATAAATATTACTCTTAGGTTAGATTTTGCGGCCAAACTCAAGACTCTTAGTTCTAACTTTACAAAAATACCTAATATTTTTAAATCTTAATTTTTTATATATTTTTTATACAAAAAAACTTAACCCGCAACATCGCGCGGGTCGTCTACCTAATTAATAAGAACTCTAAAACGCGTAGATTTTTCATTGTAGCGGCATTTTTTTTTTTGCTTTTTTTTTTGTTTTGTTTTTTGGTTTTGTTTTTTTTTAACATGTATTTTTATGGGTTTTTTTTTACCCAAAATTGATTTCTTCTTCTTTTTTTTGTTTCGTTTTTTTTTTAATTTTTTTGTTTCAAAATTATCTTTGCTAAATTTTTTTAAATATTGAGCTGGTTGAAAATTTAACTATGTAGTTTTCTTCTTTAAAACATTATGGATTGCTATAATATTCTCATACATTGTTTTTTTTAATGATTTCTTTATTTTTTTTTTAAATGGTCTTTGTAGATTTTATTTTTTTATATTAAGTTGGTTGAGAATTTAGCTTTGTAGTTTTTCTTTTTTTTAAATTCCTCAATATATTTTTTTAAAAAATTATCTTTATCGAATTTATTTCTTCAATATTGAGCTGGCTGATAATCTAGCTTTGTAGTTTTTCTTTTTTTCAAAAATTGTCATTTTTTACATATTTTATTATTATTATTTTTTCTTTTTCTTTAAAACACTGTAGCTTTCCCCACGTGTTTTTTTTCGCTTTTGTTTCCTTTTTTGTACATTTTTTTTCATTTCTTTTACCCAAAATTGACTTCTTTGTTTTTTTTAAGATAGCCTTGTCTGTTTTTTTTATATATTAAGCTGGTTGAGAGATTAGCTTTGTAGCTTTTTTTAAAAAAAAACACTATAGATTACTACAGTGTTTCCCTTACATGATTTTTGTTTGGCTATAGTGTTTTCCCCACATGTTTTTTTCAAAAAATTATCTTTGTTAAATTTATTTTTTTCAATATTGAGTTGGTTGAGAATTTAGCTTTAGCTTTAGCTTTCCCCATTTTTTTTTTCATTTTTTGAAATTTTCCCCACGTTTTTTCATTATAATTATAATAATAATTATTATTATATTGTATTATATTATATAATTGTTTTTTCCTTTTTTTTCTTTTTAATTTTTTTATGAATTTTTTTGATTTAGTTTGTTAATGTTAAATTTTTTTTATTTAGTTATCAGATTTTCATGATACGAATCTCGGGTTTGATGGGTTAACCTGATTTGACGAGTTATTTTTTTCATTTAGTTTAGTTAGTTAAAGTTAATTTTCTTTCTATTTAATTATCAGACTTTCATACTTTCATAGCACGTATCCTGGACTTGACGGGTTAACTTGGTTTGATGGGTTAACCCGGTTAATTCTAGGTAAACCCGTCATTTTTTTCTATTTAGTTATCAAACTTTCATAACGCAAATCCCAGGTTTTACGAGATAACCTGGTTTAAAAGGTTGACCCAATTAATTCAATTTTTTTTCCTTTTCTTCATTAGTTTTTTCCTTCCTGTTAATTTTTGTTCTTTGTTTTTTTAATTAATCTATTTAATTATCACACTTTTATGACACGACCTTATAGCCAGACCCACATCCAGTATTATTGGGTCCGGTGTTACAGTCAGACCCACTTAAACTTGGGTCATGTAAGTTTAATGTTATTATTAATATTATAAATATTACTCTTAGGTTAGATTTTGCAGCCAAACTCAAGACTCTTAGTTATAACTTTGCAGAAAAATCCAATATTTTTAAATTTTTATTTTTTTTAATATTTTTTATAAAAAAAAAATAAGCCGCGGTATCGCGCGGGTATCAAAGCTAGTTAATATCTACTGGCCGTGGTCTTTTGTAAAGAGTTGTTGGACCTGAGGTGGTTGTACATTGGAAGCTCAAGGTTGTCCTATCCTTCGCGTCCTCTCCTTTCATTTTGACCTGCCAGTTGACCATAATATCCTCCTCCTTCCAGCGATCCCCCTTTCTCCATTTGGCCACCTGACATCTCCGTTTGCTTGTTGATTATTTTTTTATGACAGCCATGAATTTTTTTATCGAAATTATAATAGATGGCACCAACTATTGATGTTGGTGGCTTTAGTGCAATCTTTTTAACGTTGTTTAGGGCCAATTATAAGGTAATTGAATTTAATTACAGTATTTGGTTTAAATTTAATTGATAAATAAATTGAATTTACATGTTTAAAAAGGATAAAATTCAATTAATTTTACTTTTTATATTACTTTTATTAATTTCATCTTATTTCTTTAAAGATCTCAAGAAAGAACTAGAAGAGTATTATGAAAAATTAGTTTTAATATTAAATTTCTCCTATTCGAATTGTAAATCAAACAGATTGATCTTTTATTTATTTTCATTTTATAGTATTTTTAGATATTAAATTTAATTTTTAACTTAATCTTTAACACTCAATAAATTAAAAAAAAATGCTGATATGAATCCTACCAGTACAAGAACAAATCATTTTGTGTCGTGTAAATATACTATACTATATGACACATGTTAGTTATTGCTGCCAGTCCTACTAGAATTAGTTATAGACAAGTGTAAATAATACAAGCAAATAAGAAAAATCAAAAGCACAAGTATTAGAGGAAAATTTCTTTTTTCATGTGTGCTGTCATTGTCCATGTATGTTGTGTTGTCATTCTTCCAACAATGTTTTCGTTGGTATGTCCCTACGTGTAGGTTATGACATGTATTATATCAAAAGCTAAATGGTTTGGATTTTTTTTTTATTTTACACTGTTCATCAAGGTATAATACAATATGGATTAAAGTAGTATAATGAAGTACTTGTCCTTATAAAAAAACTTGTTAGGCATATAATTGGGGATGCTATTGTTTCTTTCATGTAATACATTTAGCATTGAAATGATGTTCGGGGATAATTTAGGTTTTTTAGGATCTGGCACTGGGGAATAACATGACTACCAGACACATGATACTAAAGCTAGACATGTCAGCCAGACCCTAGGCTCAAGGGCTAGACCCGCGTGCTTGGATTTGTAGACCCCTGTAAAATTCAAACCATATCTTCTCTTTAAAATAGTTAATATTTTATGTTTATGAATTTGTTATTCTTTCAATATAAATTATATCTTCTATTATTAGTATTATTATTATTAATATTGTTGTTTTTGTTGTTGTTGTTTTTTTTTATTATTGTTATTGTTATTGTTATTGTTATTATGATTTTTCAAGTAAACTTGGATCAGACATGTTTGTCACACTCAGATAACATAAGTCAAAAAATTATTTATAAATGAAGTATAAATAATTTATAAACAACAAATCATTACAAAAATCTAATTTAATGTTTTCTATCTAAAAATTCAAATCACATCTTCCCATTGAAATAGTTCATTTTTTACGTTTAGGAATTTGTTATTTCTTCAATAAAAATTCTATGAAGACCCACGCACCTGGGTTTGCCTGGGTATGCTAACCCAAGCCTAGGGTCTTCACACCCTGCAGGGGCTGTAGACCTGCGCCTAGGGTCTGCACACTCACACCTGGAAAGGAGTGTCTAACCCAAGTTATTGATTTTTTTTTATTATTATCATTAATAAATTAAAAAAATAAATATTATTACTATCGAAAAGAAAAAATCAATTATTATTGTTATTGTTGTTGTTGTTGTTGTTAACTTAGGTGTGATATCCCCTTCCAGACCCAAGTAACTATGGGCTAGAAAGGGGCATTACCCCAAGAATCTTGGGTCCGATGTTGCAGTCTGACCTAGGGCTTGTAGGCTTGACGTTTAAAAAGAGCTCAAAGCTCATGGGTATAACTTTGCAGCCAAACCCACTTAAAACTTATGTGAGACAAGTTTAATATTATTATTAATATTATAAATATGATTATTTGTATTATAAATATGTTTATTTTTATTAATAAATTTGAAAAAAAATATTATTAATATTGAAAAACAACCATATATTTTATTTGAAGGGTAAAATTAAAAATTATTATTATTCATAAATTTTTTTTAAAAATATTATTATTGAAGAAAAACCATATATTTGATTTGAAGGGATTAAAAAATTATAAGAATTTGGCCAAACGAGTTTATCATCATCATCATCATCATCATCATAATTGATAAATTTGAAAAACAATATTATTATTATCGAAGAAAAACCATAAATTTTATTTAAAGGGATTAAAAACTATAAAAGCTTGAGCCATACAAGTTTAATATTATTAAATTCATTGATATTATTAAATTTAAAATAAATATTATTAATATAAAAAAATCATAGATTTGATTTGAAAAGTAAAATCAATTGTTGTTGTTGTTATTGTTAACTTGGGTTTGACATCCCCTTTCGGACTTAAGTCAATTGGGTCTTGCAGCTTCACCTGACCCAAGGATCTTGAGTACGGTGTCCAGACTCGTTGCTCTTGGGTCCGACGACTGACCCAAGTTTCTGGGTCCGTCGTCATGACCCACGACTCTTAGGTCTGGCGTCCAGACTCATAACTCTCGGGTGTGGCGTTTGGATTCAGCGTTCTTGGGTTTGGTGTTATAGCCAGACCCACTTAAACTTGGGACATGCAATTTTAATATCATTATTAATATTAAAAATATAATTTGGTTGTACTATAAATATTCTTATTTTTATTATAATTAATATTATTAATATAATAATTAATAAATTTGAAAAAAATATTATTAATATTGAAAAACAACCATAGATTTGATTTGAAGGGTAAAATTAAAAATTATTATTATTATTATTATTATTATTATTATTATCATTAATAAATTTGAAATAAAATATTATTACTATTGAAAAAAAACCATAAATTTGATTCGAATGGATTAAAAATTATAAAAACTTGGATTAGATGAGTTTAATAATATTATTATTGTTATCATTAATAAATATGAAAAAAATACTATTACTATCGAAGAAAAACCGTATATTTTATTTAAAGAGATTAAAAACTATAAAAACTTGGGCATGAGAAGTTTAATATTATTATTAATATTATAAATATTATTAAATTCATTAATATTATTAAATTTAAAATAAATATTATTACTAATGAAAAAATATAGATATGATTTTATGAGTAAAATCAATTGTTATTGTTATTATTATTATTATTTTAGTTATTAACTTGGATCTGGCATCTCTTTCCAGACCCAAGTGACTTAGGTCTTGCATGAGCGTCAGATCCAAGTCATTTGGGTCTTGCAGTTATGTCTAACTCAAGACTCTAGGGTCCGACGTCTGGACTTAAGATTTTTGAGTTTAGCATCTAGACCCAAAACTCTTGGGTCCAACTTTGCAACCAGACTTAAGACTTTTGGAAATGATGTCTAAGAGGGGCCCAAAGTTCTTGGGCCTAACGTTGAAGCTAGATCCATTTAATTTTTTATCATTAAAGTTTAATATTATTAATATAAAAAATTATAAATTTTAAAAAATATTATTAATATTGAAAAACAACTATAGATCTGATTTGAAAGTTAAAATTATAAATTATTATTATTATTATCATCATCATTAAGAAATTTGAAATAAAGTATTATTACTATCGAAGAAAAATCATAAATTTTTTTTAAAGAGATTAAAAATTATAAGAACTTAGATCAGATAAGTTTATTATTATTATTATTATTATTATTATTATTAAATTTTTTTAAAATATATTATTATTATAAAAAAACCATAAATTTTATTGGAAGCAATTAAAAACTATAAAAACTTGGGTAAGACAAGTTTAATATTATAAATATTATTAAATTTAAAATAAATATTATTACTATCGAGAAAAAAATATAGATTTGATTTGAAGAATAAAATTAGTTGTTACTACTACTACTACTATTTTCGTTATTAACTTGAGTTTGACATCTCCTTCTAAACCTAAGTAATCTGAGACTGGAAAGGAACACTTGATCCAAGTTATTTAGGCTGGAATAGACGTTAAACTAAAGTTTTTTGGGTCTTGCAATCTTGTTTTACCAAAGTCTCTTGGATTTGACATTATAGCCAAAGTCAAATATAATATTCTTAGATTTGGCGTTACATACAAACCTAACGCTATTAAATCTTAATTTTTTTTTGATAATTTTTGATAAAAAATAAAGTTCATCTACAACCTATCATGGGCTAATTAACTAGTTTATTCTATAGTTTGAGAATACGTTTAATGTCAAATAAAAAAACATATTCGAGAACAACATTTTCCATGTCAATTGCTTGGGCGTGATCAAAATGTTTTTGACGAGAACCGTGTGATGCAACTAGTTACACCCGACCAGGTCGCACAAAAGATACATTTCTCCTACGCGTTTCGCGTCTTAATCCCATTATCTTACACGTACCAACCACGATAAATGACAAGAATTTGTTTGTTTGTATATTTTAAAAATAGTTTTTGTTTTAAATTAATTTTTTAATATTTTCTGATATACTAATATCAAAATAAACTTAAAAAAATTATTTTAATATTTTTTTTCACTATACTTCCAAACACCTGAAAATAAAAAAATGAATAAACAGATAAAATAAAGATTAAAAATAAGGAAACGCTTAAATAAAATAAAAAAACCCCCCTTTCCCTTCCTCCTCTTAGTGCTGTTTGGATCGCGCAATAATCAGAGGGAAAGAAAGAGAGATAGGGAGGAGAAAGTGGTGCTAAAAAGACCAAATTGACCTCGACCTCTCTATCTTTTGCAGCTACGACTTTCTTTCACTCTCTCGATCAGCCAATTTCTTCTTTCTGGCGGTTATTGCAGGCTCACCATGAACGAGAAGGCCAACGTCTCTAAAGAGCTCAATGCCAGGCACAGAAAGGTTAGTCTTTTTTTCTTGATCGAAATCTCTATC
>Ga0325403_1002117_pt1 | contig 17305 bp, 12 predicted proteins | sample PopdelMetagenome_19_FD_205665 | JGI IMG/M metagenome (GOLD analysis project Ga0325403, IMG submission 205665) | Populus deltoides microbial communities from Bellville, Georgia, United States - Xylem-PdKOR-R4 | ecosystem: Host-associated > Plants > Phyllosphere > Stem > Wood/Secondary xylem...
TTTAAAAAAATAACTGGTTGAGTATTGGAAAGAGGAACAATCATTGCAATTAAAGTTTCCATGGCAGCAGGATACACAATAGCTGCAAGAAAGGATTCCAAAGCAAAGGAAGAAGAGGTTTGCATAAGTGGTTGAGAGGAAGGAATTTGTTGTGAGCGAGTATTGTGGCAGCAAGAGAATAGAGTCCATAAGAGAAAAGAAAATAGAGTTTTAATGTGTTTAGAACTCTGATACCAAGTTGAGAATAATAGAAGGTTTAACCAAGTAGTTAGCTAACCTTTTCTATTTATATATGTAAGCAATATACAATAATTAATGTAGAGATTATAATATAAGAACAAACCTTTCCTAAATATATACAAGCCTATATTACATTTGTCAAAGATAATTGGTGTTTGTAAGCCTCAAAGAAATAACTTATTGAGTACTGGAGAAAGGGACAATTGTTGGAATTGAAGTTTCCATGGCAACAAGATACACGATAGCAGTAAGGCATGATTCCAAAGTAGAGGAAGAAGAAGAGGTTTGCACCGGTGGTTGAGAGGAAGCAATTTGTTGCAGTTTGAGTGTTGCGGCAACAAGAGTAAAGTCAATGGGAGAGAAGAAAATAGAGTTTTAATGTGTTTAGAGCTCTGAAACAAAGTTAAAAATAAAAAAAGATTTAACCAAGTAGTTAGCCAACCTTTCTTATTTATATATGTTAGGCAATATACAATAGTTAATGTAGATATTATAACATAAAAATAATAAGCCTATAAATCTTTCTAAATATATACAAGCTTATATTGCACAATATCCTATAATAAGGCCCATTAGTGTAGCTCATTCCCCATTGATAAGTTGTTATAATATATTACTAGAATTGAGATATAGAAAAGATTTCAATTGTGAATACCCTAAAAAATAAAATTAGAGAACTAATTTGAAAGTTCCTAAAATGAAGAGGATGAGATGCATTTCAAAATTTCAATAATTATAGGTTTACCTATTGCGTTGGTTTTTATTGGATGATCCAATTTTTATAGTTGTTTATGTTCGTTTGAATCTTATAAAAGTTATAATCATGAAACACCATCATTTATATCAACAAAATAATATTTTTTTTTAAAAATAAAAAAGTCAATTATGGAGGTTTTCTTCGTGAAGTTTGGATTGCCACGTAGAGTTAAAGACAATGGCTTTTTCTTAGAAAGATTTTCTTGAGAGGTTATTAAAAAATTGTTCAGTATTTTAATTGTGAAAGTTACGTTAATTACCAAAATTAATTTTGTGTGCTTCTTTAATTTATATTATTGTAGTATTTATGAATACCTTATCTTATTTTGCATATCTTATCTTACCAAGGAGAAAGGATCTTGAAAGAGTAACAAATTTCCTGAAGTATTTGATTCTGCCCACAAGTCCATATATTCATGAAAATTCGTTAGCTTCATTTGGTGTTCGTTGATTGAGAACTTGTGGCTGTGAAGGATTATACAATTTTCTTGCAAACCATTTGACACAGGATAGGGCAAAACAATCCTAGAGATCTACTAACCAACACTTGTTACCATTTGATTGATCACATGCACTGTTTAATGTGGTAATAATGGAATTAGACAAGACAACTACGTGAGAAGGTGCTTTGAGGTACTTCCACTCGAAGTATAGAAGACAAAACCCCTTGTATTATCACATTTGAAAACTCTATTCTGGGGTTCAATAACATCACTCATGACTAATTGGAAGCCTTGATGAATTCCTGAAGTGGCCTAACACCTATATATTGCGCATGTATAAATTGAAGTGGCTGCTTTGTGGATCCATAAGATGTTTTAGAGAGTTTCCTTTAGCAATATTTCACAGAATTAGTTCCAAGTGAAGGCTTCTGCAGAAGACCTCTTAGGCCTAAATATGGGGTTCTTGTCAAACGATCAGCTGACTTTCTTATTTGGTATCCTAGGTATGTACTTGTGTGAAGCGTTCAGTGCTTCGTTATTTTTTACTCAACGTGTAGTTTTACTCTCATTTAGTGTTCTTCCCATCCCAAATGAGAGTAGATTTGAATTCACTGTTTTTAGGTCTAACTAATATATATAGCGTATTTCTTATTGTTATCCAATGCACCATTCTTTCTAACTTTGAACAGGAAATATTGTGGCAGCGGGGATGTTCTTGGCGCCAGTGTAAGACTCTTTCAAATTAGTTGAAACTATATTATTAATAAATATTACTTCAAATTTCATGAAAGCTTTCGTAATGGAAGATGCATGCTGCTAATCTAGCTACTTAATTATTGATCTCTCAGGCCAACTTTCTACACAATTTTTAAGAGGAAATCTTCTGAAGGTTTTCAATCAATACCATATTCAGTTGCCCTCATGAGTGCCTCATTGCTTTTATATTATGGTCTTCTCAAGACAAATGCTTATTTGCTTATTAGCATCAACAGCATTGGATGTGCTTTTGAGGTTACTTACCTGATAATCTACCTAATATATGCACCGAAACAGGAAAAGGTGAGACATTTGATCTCCTCCGTTTCTCGATAACTAATTTCATGAAACAAACCTAACAATTTTTTTATGTAAAACTTGAGATAGATTGATCAAGTGTAGTGTTCGAATGGGAAAAAAAGAAGGAAAGTATTTCTCTGGGCTTGACAACAAATAATATATATAATTGCGCGCAGATGCATACGATGAAGCTGTTACTCATTTTCAACATGGGGAGTTTTGGCGTAGTGTTGTTACTCACCATGTTACTAATGAAGGGCGAACCTCGACTTTCTGTCGTTGGGTGGATTTGTGCCGTTTTCAGCGTTGCTGTATGTGCTGCTCCATTAAGCATCATGGTAATAACTTCTCAAAGTCTCATTTCTTTCATGCATGCTTTCTCTATATATAATGAGGACGTACTAATATCGAAGAAACTGAATTTTGGATGTTGCAGAGACGGGTTGTAAGAACTAAAAGTGTAGAATACTTGCCATTCACATTGTCTGCTTCCATTACTCTCAATGCTGTAATGTGGTTCTTCTATGGGCTTCTGCAACACGATTACTACATTGCAGTAAGTAACATTGATCAATTCATTTTCAACCTTCTCCGTTTGGTTTGTCTTTCAAAAGTACCCCATTCACCAGCCCACTGATAACTAGAAATCACCTCTCGATTGCATCTTCAGCTACCAAATGTGCTAGGGTTTTTGTTTGGAATTGCTCAGATGATCTTGTACATGGTATACAAGAATTTGAAGAAGAATGTTGAAGAAAAATCAGAACAGCTTGCAGGAAATAAGGAGGTGGTGCAAATGACAAACGACACTGAGAGTTGTACCGTAGACGATCCACGCATGGAAACTAAGATATGCATTTGTGATCTCTAACCCAACAAATCCAATGTAAACAAGAAAATTGAGATGATCTGTACCAATGTATAATCCAGCACTCGAGGTGAAGCTCCAGTACGAAGGATCCTATGTTCAAAAAAGAAAACAACAATGGATTCAGGACTTGAAGCATTTGCCATTATATTCATGTTGAATTTAAAATTTGAGAAGTCGTGGAGTATTAATTTAAAGAATTTGCGTGTTTCTATTATAGGAATAAGTAAAGTAATTTAAAGAATTTGAGAGTAGGATCTTATCATTTAGTATTTGTGTGAAAATTAATCAAAGATTAGTTCTTTTTATGAGAGTTTAATCAACTCTTTAAAATTAAGTTAGTGCAAATCACAAGTTATTTAATTATCTAGTCTCTAAAAGTAATTCATACCAACTATTATGTTAAAAATCTCCTAAACCCTATTAGAAAAAAAAATGATATACCTTAAGTGTTAATTCTTTTCTTGTATTTTTTCGAATGGTTTTCTTTGATCATAAATATTCTATTTATTATGAAAACCTGATAACCCTGTATAGCCAAGATTAAAATATATCATTCCATAAATAAGATAACTTAGTGATGCAATAGTAATGATCATAATTGCAGGCACTTTATAATTTTATTAACAAACCATGTTTGTCCAAGAACTTTATCTATATTCTAGATTTATTGATCAAATATAAATGAATTATAATGATAAAGAAAGCCTTTATATATACATATATGTTTAATATGAATAATATTAGTATTACGTGTAACAATCTAGTTGACTATATGATATTTACACTAACAATCTTCTAATTGCTATAAGATCAATCACTCATGTATCTAATACTATATCTCTAAAAAATAATGATCATGTTTTTACTGCAATAGTGGCTTTGTGGAAGGATGTACATAATTCTCTTCAATGAGTACTTACATTCTTGATCAAATCAAACTATTTAATTGTTTTATCAAAATAGATATTCCTACTTCTTAAAGCTTACTTAAAACCATATATAAATAAATTTTTATAACTTACATACTTTATTGTAAATTTCTAAAATTTAAAATCTTCAAGTTGCGTCATATCCATATCTTCATGAAGATTCTCGTATAGGAGTACAATTTTGACTTTCATTTTTAAATTTCATAATGGTGGCATTCAACTAGAGCAAGCAAAATCATAGATTGCATGGTATAAATAATTGTTTTCTAATGGTATGGTATAAATAATATTCAATAATTTTATTTTAAACGCTCTCAAAAATCTATATTTATCTAATTTAGATTCTAACTTTTAAAATAAAATATATACTTCACATAAACATCATATTTGCTAATCTTTAAGTATGATATGTTGAATTTCCTACCTTTTCATATCTCATATAAAATTTTATTAATAATTTTTTTATAAAACTCAATTTAAAAAATAAGTGATAGTTTGTGGAGCATTGAAATGTTTCCATAACTCATCATAGATTATATTGTACCTAATAAAATGATATTTCTTCTTTCAGAAACTTCATTATGTTATAGAATTCTAGAATATATCCATTATAAGAGAATACTAGCCGTCATCAATCTTTCATTGTGGCCATTAACAGCAAACAAATCATGGCAACCCTTGCTCTTGACTTTCATGCACGCCAGCGATATCTCCATCAGCAAGTCGTCCACAACCACCACGAACAAAACCAATCTCTTCCGGCCATAACCTTCATTATAAATTCTAAACAAAATTGTCCTAGCTGTGTTTGAGAAGCAGATCTAAAAAAAAAAAAAAACTGATTGTCTAATGTGATGTGCTTGCTTTGCAGGTGGAGGTGACATTCATAACTGGCGCAGGAATAAAGAAAAGAAGAGATAGATCCCAATCCACCCATTTTTTTCACTTCATCGGTGATGACGCTTGGTTTCAGGCGCTGCCAATGACGGTGGCCATAGAGACCATGTGCCACCACTGTTTTAATTTTTCCAATGTACCTTGGAAACTCCTCTGATCATTCAAACCTAGTCCAAAAGGTGTTCTACAAATTTGGGATGATTTTTTGTTTGTTATAATTATTGTGGAATTGTAATAAATGTAAAATCGTGTGTGTTTCCATTTTCTTACATGTTTTTTTTTTTTTTTTTTTTGTAGAGTAAGGAAAATAAAGAAAACTAGACAACTATAGGGAAAGAGGTCCGTAGTTGATCTAAAAAACTGGCAATTCCTTATAGAGGCATGTCCCAAACAGTAAAAATCCCTGATCATTACTAGCAGCTAGTTTAACCTTGGAATCTGCACATGCATTTGCTTTTCTGCAAGTATGCTGGATCCTCACATACTAACTTCAAGCCATCAACCTTCTGATATCCCAAATAATAGATGTATATTCGTGAAATCCCACCTTTGAAATTGTTAACACAATCGAATAGCTTCTTTAGAGTCTGAATTACAGAAATCCTTCTTGAATTTCAGCCATGATAAATACCCAACTAATAGGAACAGCCCTGATTTTATATTGAAGATCCAGAGGAATTGTCGTTGCGAAATCTCCAAAGTCCCAAGTGTTATCTTTCCATATATATCCTCAACCTGCTTATCAACATCCATAATATTGACAAAAGGAACACAAGAAGCCAAAGGACCTCCTTCCAGCCAGCAATCATACCAAAGAGATATGTCTTCATAGCCAACCCAATACATAAACCCATCCTTAAAAAAAGAAAAAGCTTCAACAATTGACTTCCAAGTATAAGAACTTGTAAGAAGCCCGTCATTTTTATATATTTGTGTATGAGAACCCTTGCCCACAGCTTCTAGGGCTATTTATAAGATGTCATGTCAGCTTACCCAATAGAACAACGTTCCCAAGCCCAGTTTAGGACAAGTAACAGTGCTCCATTTCCTTGCTATCCCATATAAATCTTCTAATTGTTTTATCAATCATGAGGCAAGTGGTCTTAGGGAGCCAAAAACTTTGCATACAATACACCGGCAAAGCCATGAGGACTAATTTGGCTAGGGTAGTTCTTCCAGCTTTGTTGGGCATCTTCATCTTCCAATTTGATAATCTCCTCTTAATCTTTTCAATAACAAAATTGAAATGGTCTTTCTTTACCCTACCTTGAATCAGAGGAAAGCTTAAATATTTTCCCAACTCACTGGCAATATGAATAGATGAAAGCTAAGAAATCTTACATTTCTTCCATTTGCTTAACAGACTTGGAACACATGACTCTGAATTTCATCAAGTTCATTTTTGGCCCAGAAGCCATGCAAAACTATGATAAAACATTATTAATCAATCTAACTTGTGAATTCCTAGCCTTCGAGAACAAAAATATATCGTCTACAAAGAACAAATGGGAGATCTCATGTCCTCCACTTGACACTCTGACTGACTCTCATTTCCCATATGAGATTATATATATCAAATATTAATAAAGATTAATGTATCACAATTATTGTTAATTGTTCATCCACTTATAAAATAATATTATTTTTTTAGATTTGAATTTTAAATCTTCAGTTTTATTTGTAAATTTCCATTGAATGTATTATCTGTTATATCTAGGTTAGTTTCATATCTAGGTGTAGAAAGCTTTTTTAATTTGGTTATATTAAGAATGGATCTTTTACGGATGACATAATATATAATTCAAGTTAAAAACAAGAAATATATAAAAATTGAAGTTGTTTTTTATATAAATAGTTTATTTTGATGATTTGGAAAAATAAAATTCCTCAACAAGGAAAAAAAGTATAACCATTTTTGTTTTTAAGAAAATAAATTTGGTAAGAAAAGGTAAATTTTGAATATACTAACTAATTAAAAAATAAAAGACTTCCTACTTTTAGTTATATTTTCTAATATAAATATAATATTAACATTTAATATCACCATTTTGTCAAAAATCAAATTAAAAATATTTTGATCTATTTAAAAATAAAATGGATTGTAAAATCGGATTAACAAACTATAAAAATGGAAAGAACACCATCCTTTTATCGTCTCTAAAATGGTGTGGGGGCAATGCAACATCACGTAGACACGTGTATGTCCAAACCAGACGACGTCAGACTTTTCATATTTCCACCCTGTCAATTCTACTTCCATCTTCTTTCTCCTCCGTATTGAACTCTCCTCGTGAAATAATATTCATGATGGTCTTGGTGGCTTGGCCAACAGCACGGGAAGTCTTCTTTGCAGCACCAGCAACAGCGGGCTGCAGGGAAATGATTGGCAAGCTAGCCCTCTCTTGAATCATAGCTAGATGTCAAATAATAGACAAAAACATCAGTTCTGTAGAGATCAATAAAGAATGACGGGAAAGATAGCAGAAAGCACAATAACTTACAAATAGTATGCTGGTGAGCAAGTGTCCCAATCTGTCGAATTCCAGCTTCTGCTGCTTGAACTGCTTGTGCTGATTTATTGACCCCATCAGTTATATCTTGGCTGTAATTCAATTGTGAGAAACCATATTATTGTACTTGAAAAGCATCTGAAAAAATGAAATTCTATCCTTGTAGGCCACGAGACTTCATAGCACATCTTGTTAAGGTTGTCGTATTCCTCAAGAAATTTAACGGTGCTCAGGAGTAACTAGTGATATCCTACTAGTTATTCCCTTGAGGTTCATTTTGAAGGAGACAAACACAAGGAAGGAGAAAGAAATCCTAGATGTAGATATTCTTATCACTTTAGATAGGTCATGGATTTTATTTTCTCTCTTCCTTGTGTATATGTCTCTTTCTTCAAAGTGAGTTAATAGAATGCCACTAGTTACTCGGTGTTCCAGTATTTCTCTAGCTGTCATCAGAAAGGTTCACACACAAATAGACATCAGACAAGTATAAGTTTCTATGACATACATAAATAGACATAAGGACCTATATATCCTCATGGACCTTTTTCACTTCCCCCCGCATCAATGTCACTGTTCCAATTTCAAAGAGCATCCTTTTAATGGGTTAAGGAAATTCATGTTTCAATTTGTTTATAAGACATGACACAGGAAACTGATGCGAGCAGACTCTTTTGCATATAAGCTCGTCTAATACAAAATACTCTCAACCAGCATTCAGACCACTGGAAAAGGAGAAGAAAATAGGAAACAGAATTAATGATAACCAAAAGAGTTACAGTGAGAGTTTGATAGGAAACAGAATTAATGATAACCAAAAGAGTTACAGTGAGAGTTTGACTGTCACCTCAAATCACTTAATTCCAATGTAAGATCACTTATTTCCATGCCTGAAAGCCTAATCGCAGCCAATGTACTGGGCAGTTCCTCACGAGCAGTATCTGCTAGCTTTGAAAGAGATGTTGCCGCTCTCCCCACTGCCTGCCAACCAGAGAGGAAAAAATAGATGAAAAGGAACCAATATAGACCTAAAAGAAAAACACTATAAAAATTAAATTGCATAAGTTAATTTGTATGATACTAAATCTTCACAAATTGGAACTTGCAATTACAAGAGAAATTGAAAGTTTCAAATATCTAAAGCAACTACAAATCTAAAGATACGATAAAATGAAAATGTAAACTGCAAGCGAAGGAACCGGTAGGAGAAATTAAAGAGCAAGAAGAAGAAGATACTGTTGAAACCCTTTCAGGGAACATTAATTATTTGTAAATTAACTAATATGGGATTTCACTTTCTAAAGCTCGCACATTGGAAGATGCTAGTAGTTAGTTGGTAACCAAAATAATCGTAGTTATATTCTTTTCGTGACATGGATCTGGTAAAAGGACTTGCATGGTCAGACAACAGTTTAAGAGGAAAAAGATTTTTAACTATAATTTGTTAAAGATCCAACAACTTTTCCTCCATAATTGTCATGCCCTCCCTTTGAAAAACAACTCAAAGAAATCAGACAATCGGTCTAAACAGAAAGAGTCAGGAAATTACAATTCTCTGATGGCAAAATCAATAGTCAGATTCTTAAAATCTCATAATAAGAAAGCTTGGCATTAAATATGATTTTGGGTATTAAACATCAAGTTATAATAACTGCAATCAGAATCATCAAATGCTTGCAAGTGTGCTAATCAAGTGATCAATCAAAGCAGCTGATGCATCACTGCACTACTATTGGTTATTGATGTTACCGCAGGTCAAATCTCAAAAGAAATGTTATAGAACAGCATGACCAACCTTCTTAAAACACCAACAGCTAAGGGAAAGTTGACTAATTTAGCATCAACCAACTTCGTAATAATGATGATAAAACATAAACAGCCCAGGGAAAATTTGACTAATTTAGCTGCAATCAGCTTCATAATTACCCAAACAACCAATTACCAGCATTCTGCCCTTATAAAAATAGAGTAAATACATTCATTCACAATGTTCACCAAAGTACATACAGAAGATCATTCCACCAAGACCAGAGATTGCACACAAGCAGCTGATACATAAATGCCAAATGTAATAGCAAAAAACAGTGCCATATGCTAAGAAGAAACGGGGAAAGCATATCAATAAACTTTTTTTTTACCAGTATCAAGATTTAATATGAATTCTAATAAACCTCAGAATAATTTTCTAACTAAAGGAAAAAAATACAAAAATATTTTATTTGACAATACTAGACCAGTCAGTCAATAAATATTTCTTATGAAATATGATATCACCATTAGAAATCAGCAAAAGCGACATTATGATGTCAGAAGTACATGAGCTGCCATTACTAATCCCTGCTTCAAATGACATTAGCTCACATTCCTTTCTTCCAAACCAAGGTCATTGTGGACTAATTGAATTGGAGTGTGTCAATTTTTATTCTTTATCACTAAAATATCAAATTAAGTCAAGCTTTGTCGCATAACGCATCTCTTATGTTTGCAAAGAACATATGTGATCCAACATCTGTTACTCTCCCACAATACTAAAAGTAGCAAAATGGGCATAAGAAAATACGAAGAAAAGCAAAAGGTATAGGCATGCACATTTATTAAGGAGGAAAAAAAGAATAAGAAAAGAGGAGAGCCAAATAAAGAAGGAAACTGAAAGAGAAAGAAAAGAAATGGGAAAGGTCTAATAGTCAGTGGCTGCTCCCTTTTATCAAGTTTGAATGGATCTGTTTATGTAGCAGTTTAAACTGTTTTCAGCAGGAGAACCATTTCAAATAAGAAATGATGAACTAGTTCACATCCTCCAGAAAACAAGCATTAAAAATTCCTAAATTGGCAGTAAATCTTGAACGTCCAAGTCATGAACGAGTCCTAAAAACCCATTAAAATGTATGGAGATTCACATTTCACATTTTTTTTTTCAGGGCAGGTATTAACAAGGATATCATATTTAATAAAGATACAGCTAGCAAAAAAATTGGTTGGAACCAAATCTAGCAAAAAATCCTAAACATGCCGTTAAAAAGATAAAAACTGCACTCGGGTGTAAAGTCAGATAACTTACATACAGTGTTGGAACGGCAGCAGCAACAAGGCTTGTAAATGCTATAGAAGTCTGCAAGCAATCAAAGTATGCCATATTTTCAGTAATCAAAAAGCTAATTTCACTCATTGGCAACAAATATGAGTTTCTCAAATCAAAGAAATTCTAGTTTCACAACACAGTCCAGCTGCAATATTTACCAAAATGGCAATCATTTTGATTGGATGATTCAACTGAACCTGCACTATCAAAGATAAAAAAAAAAAAAAAACAATCTAAATACCTAACAAATAGATTGATTTGCACCAACATCACACAGTCAAGTAGTTCTTCTACGCAAACAATTCAGCGCCTCTAGATTTCTCAGTCAACAATGAAGACACATTAAACCATAGCATGGTATCAATGAATAGCAATAGATAAGTAAAAACCGTATACAAATCCAAACTCTAAACAATCCAACAACACCTTCATGATCCTCTAATGCACTTCAGATCCAAACCTGAAAAGGAGCCAACTTTCTAACACAAACCACAAAATAAAAACGACCCATCAAAGAATTTATAGCCAGTAAGCCCCAAATCCCAAGAAGACGCAAAAGACATACTTTGCAGAAAAAAGAATTCAATACCCAATAAGCCGTTAAACATCCTAAACACAAAAACTAAGTTAATTTGTCAAGAAATGGGACAAAGAAATAATACCAAATTAGGCTAATAAAACTAATAACAGGGGAAAAACAGAGAGACAGTACCGTCAAAGCAATAAAAGATAAGAGAAAGAAAGCTTGATCGCTCAAACTAAGCTTGGTCCATGACTGAACATAAGAAGGAACAACAGGATTCGCAACTTGGACATTCAAATTCCTCTCCAATTCATCTCCACCAAGAACTTCAACATTGGAATTCAATGACTCTTCGTTGGCGGGACTTGACTGCTTTCTAGCGGGGTTTGAAGAAGAGCAGATTGGAAGTAAACGAGAGTGTTTGGAGGAATTGGCGTGTGGGGATACTATGGAAAGAAAGTGATTGGGGTGTGGAATTGAATTCCTGGGAAATGGAATAGAATTCCTTGATAGCAGAGTTAAGGAATTGAAAATAAGAAAGGAATCAGCAGTCAGCAGATTGGGTTTCATTTGTAGGAACTTTTTGAGAGAACCGTTAGTTTTGAGCTCTAAAACCGTTAGTTCTTCTACTGTTTTCCTTGCTTGGTTTTGTCTGCAACAGAGGAGACTCCTCTTTTCTCCAATATTTAAATTTCAAGGGTCAAAATGGTGACTCGTCAAACAGGCTAGATTTTATAATTATTAATTTTTTTCTTCTGTTTTTTCAAATCTTAAAAAAGTTTAATCTCAATTAGTTCTCGATCAATTTTTTATATAGGTTAAATTTATAATATATGAATATATTCTCATTCATGTCCTTTTATTAGCATAGGTTAACACAATAGTTGAGTTATCATATGAAATTCATTTAATATAATAAATTATCAGAAAATACATGATGATTTTATACTTTTAATATATAGTTTAGAACATGTTTGTAAATGTGGCTGTGATTGCAGTTTAAAGTATTTTTTGTTTAAAAATCCATTAAAAATAATATTTTTTTATTTTTTCAAAAATTATTTTTAAGATTAATACATTAAAACGATTCGAAAACATAAAAAAATAATTTTTAGTAATATATATATATATATATATTTGAATTTTTTAGAAATATAGTACCAATATATAAACAGTTATGTAAATAGCACGGGACTATGTAATAGTTTTGTTATCTAAAAGTGAAAAAAGAAAAAATTGAGAATTTATTAATACATGGAGGATTTAATTGAGAAAAAATATAATGGGGACCTAATTGATACTTCCTTTAAAGTTTGGTGACTTTTATGTGGTTTACCTTTTTTGCTAGATTTGATTTTTTATGAATATTAAACCCTAAGATTAAATTAAATAAACAGCCATAAAAACTAATATTGATAATAAATTCAGCAGGTCAAATCATAAGAGACCAACAAAAATCTTTTTGGTTTACATGAATCCAAAAATGAATAATAAAGTATATTGATTTATAAAATAAATCATATCGATTCACTAAATTAATTAATTATGATAATCAATCTTGATAAAATTATAATAGTTCACATAAGTTATGGATCAAGGTTGGATTTTTGATAAAAAAAAATTTATTTATTATTTTACCAGGAAATAAACTATAAAAATTTATTATAAAACTACAAAAATTCAAATCAAATTGAAACATATTAAAAGAAAAGGTTAAATTTTATGATAAATAAATTTAAAGCATGTAAATAACGATAAAAAATAAAACTGTAAAGAAATTATAGAATTTTTATTTTTTTGTTTTTCCAGCATCTCTCCTATATCACACACAAATTACCTTACCCTCGAGAACAAGCGAAAACAATGAATTACATATAAGCAAGCGAAAAGTTAAATGAGAGGAGAGAATTTGGACTCGCAGACACCGCCTCGTGATGGAATAGGTTCCAGCCATGGGGCTTTCCCCCCTTCCAAACGGGAGAGTGTTCATGTTAGAAACCGTTCGCAGCATAAGAACTTGTCCCATATCAGTCTTACGCTGTCCTCGAGCATTTTGGAGATCGAATCACCTTCAGCTCCCGGTTCCTTCATAATTCAACAAAAGCAGCTTTAAATACAAGAAAAATGTTTTAGAAAATGAAGAACCGAATATGGTTCTCAAACAGAACGGCATGACATGAACACATGCATGAATCCTGAAACTTAGCACAGCTTAACCTTCGAACTCCCTTGGCGGTATTAAATCTATATCAGTTACTAGGTCAAATCTATATTAATGGGAACATATATAGATGATGCTCTCCCTTACAAGACAGTGTTGAAGGGCGGGCGGTATTAAGGGGTGCTTAAAACTATGATAACAATTGTTTTTTAAAATGTTTTTCACTTAAAAATACATCGAGAGAGTAATGCTAGGGGTACTTAAATTGTTGCAGGGAAAGTTTTTCAAGTAACAAAGTGGAAATATGATCACGTTTAGTGAGATGATGATAATAATGGAATGTCAAGACGGATAAATCACCAATCATCAAGTAAAAATCTTTTAGTAAACTAAGCATCTCTAGCATTACTCCACACACAAAAAAAGAGAAGAAGGTTCTGACAGAACATATTTTCTTTGTCTGGAGTGAAATCTGAAACAAAATATCTGGAGAATAAGATGAGACGAAGCAACATAAAGATGCATAGGGAAAAGTAAAACCCAATAAAGGAACTTGCCTGTATTTCTGAAACAATTCTTTTCAACTTCAGATAAATCTCTCTTGCAGCTTCCCCAGCTCCACTCCTAAAATCAAAACGATCGGCATCTCTTACTTTAAGCCTAAACGATGAACTTTTATAGGCTTTGGTTACTGTGTGCCAAGCCCCAGTGACGCTATATCTACCACCAGAAGACGCCTTCCCTAGGGGCCATCTTAATCCACCCTTCATATCTGAATCTAGAACTGCAGAACTGATCAGATCTGTAATGCTATTCATCTCGTCATCCTGCATTGATTCATACAATGAGTCACAGCGTCACTATATTACAATGAAGTTTCTTGGCTTCGATTTTTTTAAGTAGGATGATTATCAGAATAATAAACCGGGTGTAGATTAATTAGGCTGTTGATTAATTAGATAGGAAGAAAGAAACCACACTTACTGATATTAGATGCTTAGTTACTAAGGAGCCAATACCAAATCATTGTCTTCTGCTTTATAAACTAAAATCTTCATGCAGGAAATAAATTACTCTTAGAAGCTTTGTGCTGTCTAGACTCTAGATGAAAATCTCTGGAAACTTTAGGGAAATCATTGTTCCAACTATGATAATACTAGATTTCTCCAGCATGAAAGAGCAATATCCAGGAATATGGTTTTAACCTTCTAAATTTTGTTCCAGACGTGTTAGCCTGTCTTTCTAGTACAAGCCTACTTAATGCTTGTTTCACATATCTTCTCTTCTAGGAGCGATCAAACTAAGTTCAAGAATACAGATTATTTGGTCTTTCATTCAAATGCAATTGTTTCCATCATGTCATTCTTTGAAATGGAGAAAGCACTGTTTAGACACGATTAGGAAAGTAATTTAAGGAAAATACAAAGGAAGGATGCTTGCACAAGTTCACACTTCAAGTTTCTGCTGGGCATGGAGAGAACCCAAGAAACTTCATGCTTCAATGAGTGTCTAACAATCCTGCTGTATGATTGTAACTAAATTGCTGTAGTGAATTGAATCAGTGAGAGACAGTACAACTTACAGTTAGAGTTGTTAAGATCCTCTTGGTGCTAAGCATTAGCCTGAGGTCCAGATTCTTATCAAGACATGATACATCTACAACCATCTGGCGCACTGGGTTTAGTTCAACCTACAAGAAATCTTTATGCTTTAATGCGTCTCCATGAACAAGAAAAGGTAAAGTGAAAAAAAAAACAAATTAAACCATCTTAAATCCATAAGTGAAAATCAGAAGGTGTCCATGAGATTACACAATGTCACTTTGATAAAGCATAAATTACCAAAAACAAAATCTACCATATAATTTGGCAAATTAACATGAGAAGACAGGACTCTAGGGAGTACAAAACCTGCCTTGTAGAGGAGAAGTTTTTTATTTTCCAGCACACTGCATTTGCATGAAATAGTGGCATCTGGCCGTGTATTATCAGACAACTGCTTGAAGGAAGAAAAGTTAATGACAAATTGAATTAAAAAAAATAATAATAAAATAAGAAAACAGCACAAAGTAGGCATGCAGCAAAAAGAATACCTTTACATGATAAACATCTTTCTCCTCTTCAAAATCAACTCCAATCACTGGGACCACTCCATCTATAATATTCTCCATGTATGAAGAAGGAATATTTGTGTACAATGATCTTCTGAGTTGTCTCAAAATGGCTTCTTCAACCTGAATTTTATCGACACTTTCTAGTGTCATTGAACGGCTCCTGCATCACACAAATTAACTGTCAAGGTCTTATGTTGAGGAACAAAAGACTTTAAAGCTTAGATTCTGCCCTTAGTTCATCGAATATATCATGGAGTTAACTTCATTTTGACTTATGCAAGAAAGAGAACTACAGCTAGTAGTTAAGAAGTCCACCGAACACCAAAAGGACTATAATGGTTCAAAATTAAAGAATTCTTTGCCTGTAGTGCTTCTAAAAGTTAAGGAATTCTATTCCTAGTTCAGGAAGCTTCCTGCTGCAACGCAACAGGAAGTAACTTCAAGGAGAAAAACTGACACAATTCCAGGCAACTTCACAACATAAGCAATTTTTCAGTTGCATAATAAATTCCTGTGTCCTTTCATCTAAAAAGTAGTCATAAGTTGGAAAAACAGACAATGTTCCATATCATACCACTAACATTCACTTAATTTGCAATATCTATAGAGAGAAGTTGGATTGCTCACCCATGAAAAAGAAATTTTCCCAATCGAGCAACCAATGTTGGCTTTACTCTTTCAGAACCCTGATCATCCATTTCATTCCTCAAGATTTCGAAAGAAGAGAGTAGCTCTTGCTGTACTTCTTCAGCTATAATCTCCCATGGACTTCTGGAGCAATTCCTTTCCAATTTGCTATCCTCTACATTGCATGAAATTTAATAAAACAATTTCAATAAAAACATTTAACTCAAACACCTTTCAAGGGCAGAAGCAACCAACAGAAAAGGATTGAACACCGACCTTCAGTTACAACGCTATTCACCAAGACCAGAGGCTTTTCTCCACTTTTACGCTCAACATATTCCAAGGAAATCGGCTCGAGATGGATGTGAGGAGGAAAGTTGTCATCATCGTCCAAACCAACAGCAAACCATTTAGATATGCAACGGTCTGCGTAAACGATCTTTCCACTCTTATCTAAATGAGAAGTGGATGCTCTCAAATTCATATTTCTTTTAAACTGACGATGCAGTGTCTCTGGAATTGGGGATGCCCTTCTCACATCCTTGGAATACCGCTTGTGTGGAGGAATGTAAGCCATCAAATTAACAGGAAACGTATGTAGCCTGACTGCTCAAACAGAACACATCATTGAAACAAGAAAGCAGAAAGAAACCTACCAGAAAAGAAAAGAAAAGAAAAGAAATTCTGCTATTTCAAGAAGCCAAAAGAAAGAAAAATTCAGTCGCAGATGACATCACAATCTGAATTCCGAAGAAAAAGAAACAACCCAGATAAACATATATTACAATAAACTCATTAACTCAAACATTTTAGTAAAAATGATTCACTGAAGCAAAGAACTAAGACCCAGAAACGAAAAAGGTAAAGAAACAGAGTAATATTAGAGCAGTAGAGAGACGATCATACCAGAGAGTTGAAAAAATGCTGTTGTTTATGTAACTATAGCTCTGCTCTGTTGGTATTGTATTGTAAAAACACAAATTGGACCATGTCAATATATAGGGAGGAAAGGGACCACACACTCGATCAAGTTATTGAGTACTTCCCTTGGAGGGTTTTCTTCGAAAAGAGCTTCTCATTATTTCTTCTAAGATTCTTCG
>Ga0325403_1002118_pt1 | contig 17301 bp, 15 predicted proteins | sample PopdelMetagenome_19_FD_205665 | JGI IMG/M metagenome (GOLD analysis project Ga0325403, IMG submission 205665) | Populus deltoides microbial communities from Bellville, Georgia, United States - Xylem-PdKOR-R4 | ecosystem: Host-associated > Plants > Phyllosphere > Stem > Wood/Secondary xylem...
GGGGGGGGGGTTTAAGGTTTTATTGGTTAAACCTTATTAAATCTTGGAAAATTACATCTAAGAGGGTTAGTTTTAGCAATCAAAAGGATTTAAAAGAAGATTGGAGTTAGAGAAATTGAAGATTTTCTAGGATTTGTTGGGTATAGAGGGATGGTTTTGGGAGGAGAAGAGAAGAAGTGAGGAAAAAGCATGGTTCTTGGTTGGTTTCTTCTCATTTCTTAGTGATTAAGAGGTAAGAAACACACTATACATGATTTGATTTAGTTTTGTTGTGGATTTATGCACTTTAATGAAATGTTTACATAAAGTTAGGGTTTATGAAGGAATGCTTGAAATTATTTGTTTAACTCTTGATACATGTTAAATAGGGGAAAAAAAGGGAAGGAATAAAGATTTTTGGCTAGAGTGATAATTGCACAAAACTGAAAGAAAAGTCCATCCCCCCATCATGTTTGGAAATTTCAGCTAGAGTAGAAAAATGTGAGGGGAGGAAGTTTGTTAAATTCTTTGGTTGTATTTGAGTTATTGGTGCTTGAAATAAGATATAGAAGAAAAATTAATAAAAAGAAAAAAACTCTAGGGCACCTAAGTGATAGTTTTTGGCCAAGACTTGTTATACGAGGGATGAATTTAATTTGGTTCAATTGTTAGAATATTGAGTTGAATTATGATTGAATAAATGTATAATAAATGAATTATGATGATTTGGTTGTGTGGGAGCAAAAAAAAAAGCTTGATTTTTTTGGGCTTGATTTGGCTAAATTGACCAATAAAAAAGAGTAATATATTGGTATGAATCACCCATGTAAATATCATGAAAATGTGTTTTGAAACTAAATCGTGTTGTGATGATGGATTATTCTCAGAGCGACGTCGAATGACGCACTAACCTTCTAAAAAGTATTGGAAAAGGAAAGAGTTTTTGGTTTAATCATAAAATTATGATTAAAGTTCAGGAGTCACCACCTAGTATTATGGTTATTAGAAAACTTATGGTCCGCGAGAGTCTTGGTAAGAGACTGGTTGTGTTAGGGGAAGCTGTATCACCCCTAGTGCACCTTACCTGAGGTAAGCTGCATTGTTACTTGATTGTTTTTCTAAGTCAAGTTTCTATTTGTAAGTTTTTTTCTAAGGTCTAAGGCAGATCTCTCTTTTTAAGAGAGTCTACTTTATTAAGTTAAATCCTAACCACTTTAAAGTCTAAATTTTAGCATTGCATTATTTTTTTAATTTTTATATCTTTAATATCTAGTAATATACTTTATTGTATATTTTACACCTTCAAGTATTAAAGTTTACAGCTAAACCTTAAAACTTTATATATAAAGTGAACAAAATGATAGGTGAAAGGTTTTTTGATATTTTGGCCAAACCCTAATGAATAACCATAAACTGGTTACGATATCCAATTTTTTTAGAAAGCATGCTGAAAATGTTGCGATTTTTATCTTTTAGAAAATATGCTTGGAAAACTTTTAAAATTTTGCCGTATGCATGAAAACAAAATATTTTTTTTGAAATGAATTTATTTTTTTATTTTTTGCTTTTTTTTTTAAATTTAAGAGGAAACCAGATATTTTTAATACTAGATTTGTATCTTACAATATAAATCTACACCCCAATATTATGCAAAATTGTTGGAAAAACATGCGAGAAAATCACAAATATTTTGAAATGACCCTTGGAATTTTTTTGGAATTTATATATATATATATATATATATTTTATTATATTATTAAATATAAATTGGGTTGGACCCGGCCTAGCCATCCGGGCTGGGCTAAAACAGGTCCAACCTGACTTAGTCGGGTTGGGCTGATTGGTGACCCAACAAACCCATCTTTTTTTTTAGGTGGGCTGGACCCAACCTAGACATATGAGCTAGGCCGAAATGGGCCTAGCCCAATGACCTTGTTAATTATTTTTGCTATATGCAAAATTGCATGTGGTTACTAGGTGAATCAGGGAAGAAGAAGAAGAAGAAGAAGAACAAAAAAAAAAGAAGAAGAAGGGGAGTAGGCTACCTTATGCAGCGGTGATGGCTGATCGTGTTGGAACATCGATGCAAGGCTGGAGGCGGTGTTAGTGTAAGGTGTGGCGGTGTAAAAACAGGAGGGAAGAGAGATTTGTGTTGGAGAGATGAAGTTTACAGAAGCAATTCTTGATGTAAGGGTGGCTCGCTGGTGGCTCATGATGGAGCTGGTGGTAGATAAGCTCGTGGTGAGATTATTGGTGGCCAAAGATCACGGTGGAGAGAGAGGGAAGAGAGAGAACTGATGGCAGAAAGAAAAAAAATTAGGGAGGGAGACTGATTTTTTGTCAACTTTACACCCAATTTTCTTCATACTCAGGACATGAAATCCACCCTTATTTATAGGGGGCAGGAGAGGAATATTTTAGGTTTAATGGTGCCAAATCATGAACCTTGATTTAGCTATGAAGGATCCCAATTGTTAGTTCAAAGTAGACATTATAAATTGTCAAATTTGGTAGTTGAAGACCGCCTGAGTTGGCCTCTTTAGGCCAGCGCTACAACTATTGTGGTGTCAATTGGTCAGAAAGAATTATACCGGGGTGTAGTCAGATGTAAGGTGATCATTTTCATGTAAGTTTTGTCAAATTTGGTGGAGAGATGAAGCATTAAATGTCCCTGAAAAGTAGAGTCCTAAGCAGTCTTTTCAGGTGAAAATTGAAGAAGAAAATGAATACTAACCAAAAAGGCGTAATTTTGGTAAAGTTCAATTTAATTATTTGATTTGTGATTTCTCTCAATTACACCCTTGATTTGCTTCAAACTTTCAATTTAATGCAAATTTGCCCCTGAAGAACTTCAATTTCAGTCTTGGATTTCAATGATTTTTTCCTTTTGGTCATTGGTCTTGGATTTATGCACAATGACCCTTAATTAACCATTAAATTTTTAATTTTCTTCAATTTCACCCTTGATTTCAACCAATTAGGTTCCTATAGTTTGGCGCCTTTTGTAAAATGGTTATTGGTTGTGAATTTCTTCAATTTAATCCTTAATTGATCCAAAAACTTTAATTTTCTTGCAATTTTACCTCTGATTTGAACCAATTAACTTTGTAAAGATTAAATTAGGTTCTCTAAAATTCCAATCTTCTTAATTAAGTCCAAATTAGGCTCCCAAACTTTATTTTTCACTAATTAAACTCCTAATAAAATTAATTTGACCAATTTAAAGTATAATTATGTCTTTGTACCTAATTAAATCCTTTAATTGGAACCAAATCAATTCTTAAACATAATTAAATTCTCAATTTGGCCCATGATTAAATCAAATTGACATATTAAAATCTAATTATGTCCCTACGCTTAATTTTTATGTAAATTCATCCTAAAATCGTTTAATTTGATTTAGAATCCGCATTGTTGTTCCATTTTTGGTATAAAAAGGTATCATTAGGCTCTTAATTTATCTTGAAATTTCAACTTGATTTTTTCTGTATATTTAGGACCCTCCTTAACTTGTTTTTGTCAAAATACCAGTTTTCTTGTTGTTATTATTTATTATTTATTTTAAAAGGAAAAAGGATAAATTTTGAGGAATAACCTAAAAATAGATTATGACAGATTATATGAAGAAAAAGGAAATGCATAGCCATAATAAGGCCATTTGACCAAGTTACAGTGGTTGGGGAGAAAGAAACTCTTGGTAATTTCAAAATTTATGTGTTTTGTCCTAGAATTTTTGGGCATTACAATCATCCTCTCCACTTGAAAACATATCCATCATTTAAGAGCAAAAATGAACTCATCTTCATTTCCACCAAAACCCAAAACATAACCAAGAACCGTAACCATATCCTTACCTACCTCATTGGATTTTTGCCACCCATATCCCTTACCAACCACCATAAGCTCCTTCACAACGTCCCTAGCAGTATCGCTACTCATGGCGACCATAAATCTTATAGAAACCAAGAGAGAAAAAAAAATAAAAAAACAACACATTTTTGCCACCCATATCCCTTACCAACCACCATAAGCTCCTCCACAACATCCCTAGCAGTATAGCTACTCATGGCGACCATAACTCATATAGAAACCAAGAGAGAAAAATAAAAAAACAAAACAATAGTAAATAAAAGAAGGGAACAACATACAATTGAAACCTCAAGCCACCAAAAATTCGCTCCACCACTGGTGGTGGCTTACATCACCACAACTAGAAGGAAAACCAAGGAATGGTGCAACCTATAGAGTGGTCCACGTGCTACATCCTGCCACCAATAAGCTGAATAATGAGTTGGAAGCCAAGTTGTTCAAAATAAACACTATCAAAGGAAAAAAAAGACTGAAACTTTTTGACCACTAATATCCTCCTCTAAATGGTGATGACCAATATCTACACTACCACTAGAAAAAGGAAAAAAAGTGGTGCTTTCTATGGATTAGGCCACTGCCTTATCTCTGCATGGTGTAGCCAAATGGCATGATGAAATTCGAGCCATCATTACCAACTTTTCCAACATTTTTTTTGCCATTTCCACCTACTGTTTTTTCCTAATCTATTCTAGCTCATCAACTTTAGAAGGTCCATTTCAAATGCTAAACATTTTATGAATGATTATTTTGATTTATGCTTGATTTGGATGTGTTTTTGTGATGAAATCATTGGGTTTGTACAAACTTTGAGATTGATTACGTATGTATGTGAATACTTGAATTTGTTTTGTGGATGATCGTTCATTATGAATGTGTTCAATGTATTTTCAAATCCTTTTGATTTTTATGTTTCTAGGTCAAATCCTTTAACGTTTGCATCTCGTTCATGTTTGATGTTCTTGACCATTCCTTTATGTTATTTATGTGAAAGTTTGCTTTTTCAAAAAAGGATAATGGTCACACTTATATATACATTTGCATTTTATTTAATATCTTGTTTATAAAATTCACTGAGGGTTCGACTCACATTAAAAAACTGCTACGAGTTGACATTCCATAAACCCTTTCATAAACTTTTTTTTTTAAAGCACATAAAAAATGTTTTGTTATTCACTTTTAGTGTTTGAGATTAATCGACTCATAATAAGCAACTATCTTAAATGTTGAAAAGGAGTAATGCCCCGGTCTTTTTTGTTTTCAAAACATGTTTTCCTTTCAAAATTTTTAGCCTTTAAGTCTAATATACATCAATGAAATTTAAGTGTCTATTAGGGGTACTAATTTTTCATAGTAAGTCCAAAGTATTTGTGTCACTAGATCCAACCTCTAAGTAGATCAACCCATGATAGTTACTGCTTGGATATTTGAACTAAGGCACAAAACCTCATTTCACAAAAATATTATGAGTGAACCTTAGTACTATAGGATAAATGAATATGAACAAGCATTATCTATAGGCCATTATTGCATAAACAAAATGTTTAAAGACAACACCTCTTAGGATTTAGGTTGGGTTCAATTAGCCCAATAAAAGCCTATCCAATTATTCACTTGCATAGCTTGATGGATTATTAATAGTCACAGGTTGTGATCAAGAGTAAATGATTGTAGATATGTCAATTCACCAAACAATTGAGAGTGTCATAGATGACTTGAACTTTAGAATGAATAGACTCAAGCTCGCACATCCACCTAGTAGTATTAGGCACAATATACCATTAAAAATAAAGGACAATTAGCAATGCAACTTATCTTAAGTATGATGTTTTTAGTAATAACATCTTCTCTCTAGCATAACCAATCCTTTACCTTAGAATTCTGTAAACCAGTTATGGTTTTTTAATGACCATAATATTAGGAGACGACTTCTTTTCATAAAATAAGACCTTCTTCCTCACAACAACTAAAAAACCTTTTTTTTTTTTTAAGAAAGAGAACAGGTTACTGCAATGTTGGGTGAGACAATAAGAAATATGTATGACTACTTTAAATAATACAATAGTTCATTGCACAGTATTTTTATAATACTTGCACCAATCGAATATCAATATTGCAATAAAAGATAACTTAATCGGCCTTCATGCACGTTGATAGTTCACATAATTAAGACAGGACTTAGGGTACACAATCCCTTTAGTGATACCATGAGCACTGTTACAGAAAGAAGAGAGTTGTTGGCCTCAAATAGATTATTTCAACTGAATATTGTCTAACGTGATGTTGGTGCAAGCAACGCTACTGCTACAATTGAAGTTGATAGCCACTGTTGTCTTCGCCGTGCCTTGTGCCCTAGAATAGCTTACATCGCTTATGTGCACCCTGGTTTGCTTTCACAATCATAAATCAGAGAAAACACCATTTATTTCAGAAACCAGATTGTAATGTTTATTTTAATCCAATATCATATCATTAAGCTTGGCTTACATTTTTTTTTCTTGCGGATCACCATAGTGCTCATCGATGATAATTGGATTTTCCACTGCTCTGAAGATTAAATCAGAGAAATGGACGTCTTTGACATTACCTCTAGCCCCCCTGTGTTGAAAGCTAAGCTGATTACTTGTGGCTGAAGCCTTGGAAGAAGACTATGCAGACTGTAGCAAGAAGAATGAAGAAATGGAAGAAATTCTGTTAAATTGGTTAAGGAGGCAGTTAAAACCGTTATAGTAGTTATAATTGTTTTTACTGTTACAAATCAGTTACAAACCGTTTCTTACATGTGTAAGAATCGTGACCCTCCATTATTTGATGGATGAGATGATTTGGATTCCTAAAATAATGAAATCAGTTACATGTAATGTGTATAAAAGCAGAGTTTGCTGCATTAATGAAATACAGAAAAACTATAAAAATTTCTTCTCAATCTTCTCTGCAAACTTAAATACAATTTTCTTCTTAATACCTCTAGAAAACAAATATGGTATCAGAGCCCACAAACTGATTCCTAAGAGGGGCATAAACTGTGAAAAACAGATTGATTAAACTGTTAATTACTCAAAAAATGGTAGGATCAAGCTTACCTGGAGGAGATTTAAGAACTCCACAGTTCAATGGCATAAATTACGACTTTTAGGCTGTAAATATGGAGATAATCCTCATAGCATTTGATCTATGGGACGTAATAGAAGTTGGAATACAATCTCATTAATCACCCGAGGTTGCAACTGGATTAGGCGATGAAGAGAGAGAAGCTGAGCAAACTACATTGCAAACACCCACTACATTTAGAGAAGGCAAAATCAAGAACGCAAAGGCATTAAGCCTCATACAAGGAGCATTAACAGACGACCTTTTCCCATGTATAAGAAATGAGAAGACTGCAAAGGGAGCTTGGGACATTTTGAGCAGAGAATTCAGAGGAGATAAAAAGGTTAGAGCTGTAAAACTTCAAGCAGTGAGAGTTGACTTTGAATACCCGAGAATGTCAGAAAGTTAAAACTTAGATGGATATCTAGCTAAATTCTTTGCAACTGTGAATAACCTGAAATCATTAGGAGAAGATGTGTAAGAAAATAGAATTGTGCATAAATTGCTAATGAGTCTAAGCAGAAGATATAAGTCCATTGTGTCAATCATTGAGGAAACACGAGATCTTGATGTTCTGAGAGCAGAAGAAGTCATTACTTCTGTTAAAGTCTATGATAAGAGGGAGGATCTACATGATGATAGGGATAAGCTAGCAGGAACAGAGAAAGCCTTTAACAGTTTAAAAGTTGGAAACAATCAAGCCTACAGCTCACACAAGGGTTTCCAAGGCAGACTTTCTCAAATATGGAAATCACAAGACATGAGGGGATCAAATTCATTTCCAAACAGGAACTTAAACAACTACAACAATTCAAACTAGAACAACACTGCTTGGGGAAGTAGTCAAGCGAGTGTAAAGCCACAGTGTCAAGTCTGCTAGAAGCAACACTTTGGATTGTGCAGACATAAAGGAAAACCAAGATATGGAAGATGCAATCGGTTTGGCCATATTGCAAAAGACTGTGAAAGTCACAGTCACAAACAACTAGCAAATTATGCAAAAGAAGAGAGAGTATCCACTGGAACCATGTTCTATGCTTGCCATTCTGCAAGCTTGCAAGATAGAAAGATATGGTTTGTGGATAGTGCCTGCAGCAACCACATGACCTCTAAAGAATCTGAACTAATCAACATCGATAGAACAGTGACTTGCAAAGTAAAGATGGGCTCAGGAGATCTTGTGCAAGTAACTGGAAAAGGCACATTGGTTGTGGAAACTCAGCATGGAAAAAGATATATAAAAGAGGTATTGCTTATTCCCGGATTGGATGAAAATCTATTGAGTGTAGGCCAGATGATGGAGCATGGTTATTATATCCTTTTTGGAGGTAACAAAGCAGTGATATTTGATGATGAAAGCCTAAAAAATGTCATAGAAATAGTGATCATGGGAGGAAATCGATGCTTTCCCCTTTCACTCGAGTCCATCACACCTGCAGCAAGGAAAGCTTCAGTGACTAAGAACTCCTGGATATAGCATAGAAGACTGGGACACCTGAACTTTGCTAGCATGAAGAAGATGCAGCAGAAAGAGATGGTATGTGGACTTCCTGTTCTGACAGAAGTAGAAGATGTTTGTGCAGGTTGTGCATCAGGCAAACATCACAGGGAGAAATTCGACAAGAAACAAGCGTGGAGAGCAAGCTATCCACTGGAATTAATTCACACTAATCTGTGTGGACCAATGCAGAATGAATCTATAGGAGGGAACAGATACTTCATCACATTCATTGGCGATTACTCAAGAATGTGTTGGGTATACTTCCTCAGAAACAAATCTGATGCACTCAATGTGTTCAAGAAATTTAAAGCATTTGTTGAGCTGCAAAGTGGATATAAATTGAAGAAGCTGAGAAGTGACAGAGGTGATGAATATACCTCAAATGAGTTTGAAGAATTCTGTGCAAAAAAAGGAATGGAGAGGCAACTAATAGTTGCATACTCCCCTCAACAGAATGGAGTTGCAGAGAAGAGAAACAGAACAATTTGCGAAATGGCAAGGTCCATGCTGTTAGAGAAAGAAATGCCAGTAACCTTCGGGGCAGAAGCTGTGAATACAGCTGTGTATATTCAGAACAGATGTTATACAACATCAGTCATTAAAAAGACTCCATTTGAAGCCTTCACGGGAAGAAAGCCAGGAGTCAAGCATCTAAAGGTGTTCGGTTGCTTGTGCTACACTCACATCCCATCATCACTAAGGTAGAAATGGGATAGTAAAGCTGGAAAGGGAGTGTTTGTTGGATATGGTAACTGTGAGAAAGGGTATAGAGTATATGACCTGAAACCTGAGAAGATTGTTCTCTCAAGAAGTGTGATTTTTAGTGAAGATAGAGCATGTAATTGGGAAAGAAATCTGATGAACCAAAACCGCTTGTCTCTCAATCTTGAAGGAGGTGAAGTTGAAGGTGAAAATTCTGAAGAACACTCTTCTGCAGCTCAACTCGATAATGTTGAACACTGCCATCAAAATTCTACAGTTGGAGAGTTAGCTGAGAATATTGACAGTGATAACAGTCAACAATCTTCACCTAGCTCTACTCTAGTAAAATTGAAAACTTTGGAAGATGTATATGTAAGTTGTCACATGTGCATCATAGAACCTGAGAACTATCAAGAGGCTTTTGAAGATAAAGCCTGGCAGGAGGCTATGAAAGAAGAATTGGAAGTGATAAAGAAGAACAATACTTGGGAATTAGTGGAGAGACCGATTGATAAACTTGTGATAGGAGTGAAATGGGTGTACAAAACTAAGCTTCATCTTGATGAAACAATACAAAAACACAAGGCTCACCTTGTAGCAAAAGGATATGCACAAAAATCCAGAATTGATTACAATGAAACCTTTGCACCAGTAGCAAGACTGGACACAATTCGGACTCTCATTGCACTTGCAACACAAAAGGGATGGAAGTTGTTTTAGTTGGATGTTAAGTCAGCTTTTCTAAATTGTATCTGTCATAACCCAATTCTGGGTTATTCCCCAAAAATCGATTTCTTTTTCAAAATAAAAATCAAAAAATAAAATAAAGGCCGATAATGTAGAGAAAACAGATTAAGAAAGACTGCAAAAATAGGCAAAAATCAAGCTGCAATTTTTGAAGGAAATTCAAGACCTAATTGTGCCCCATTATGCCCAAAAATGGAGAAAAAAGATGCAAATTTAAGGTGAAATTAAATGATTATTGGACGAATTTGCATAAAAATTAAGTCTAGTGACATAATTAAATTTTTAATAGGCCAATTTGATTTAATCATGGGCCAAATTAAATTTTAATTATGTTTAAGAATTAATTTGGGGTCCAATTGAAGGATTTAATTAAGTGCAAGGACTTAATTATACTTTAAATGAGTCAAATTAATTTATTTGGGGCAGGAATTTTACGTGCATTTTTACGTGAACTAATACGTCCATTCTTGCGGGAACCAATTCTTGGTAAAAGTTTTGCCATATTTTATCATCTCAAAAATGAAGTCTGAGGTCTATGGATATATCCATTTCGTGTCAAAATAGATTATTTGTATATCGGATCCTTTAGAGAGTCTCCGCTTAGAAAAATTATCCTTGTCTTTGTTTATGTCTCGGGTTGGAGCAAATTATTAGAATTCATCCCCGTCGACGTATTAGTCGACATTTTTCACAAATTTTACGAGCGGAAGCCCTTATCTTCATATTTTTCATTCCTTAATTTTGAATATACATACTTTTTGTGAAGAAAAAAAGTTTCGTTAAATTTTGAAATCGTAAATTGTATTCCTATAAAATATAAAAAATAAAAGGAATGTGAAAAATTAAGTTTGAGAGCCTAATTTGAGCTTAATTGAGAAGATTGGAATTTTAAGAGACCAAATTTAATTTTTACCAAGTTAATTGATTGAAATTAGGGGCCAAATTGCAAGAAAATTGAAGTTTTGGGGTCAATTAGGGGTTAAATTGACAAAATTCAAAGCCAAGGACCAATCTGTAAAATGCGCCAAACTATAGGGGTTTAATTGATAAAATCCAGGGGTCAAATTGAAGAAATTGAAAGTTTAATGGTCAATTAGGGACGAAATTGCATAAATCCGAGACCAAGGACCATATTGCAAAAGGCGCGTAAATCCGGGGCTGAAGTTGAAGTTGAAGTTACGCCGGGACCAAATTGCATTAAATCAAAAGTTTAGGGTCAATTGGGGATTCTATTGAAAGAAATTGAAAGCTGGAGGACTAAGTTGAAAATCGGCGAAAATGCCTAATTTTAACCCAAAACGGCGTCGTTTTTGCGTTAAAAAAAAGAGAGACCAGGAGACGCGTCGCTTTGTCACTGTTCATCATCTTCCCCGTGAAGCTGTCAGGGTAGCAATTTTGTAGGTGCATTTAATGCCTTGTTTGGCCCCCAAAATTGACAACTCATGCACCAAAATGGCCACCTGAAACCCCTCTATCCCCGAGCATTGTCCGGTCAGGCCTATAAACGTCAAAACTGCTCTTATGACCGGCCTAAAGTGGACACCTCAAGCAGCCTTGGATTGCCAAATTTGGCAGTTCAAGGTGCACACTTTGAATCGACGGTTTGGATTCTTCCAGTCAAATCAAGGACTGAAAATTTTTCCCTCGTGAAGACAAGATTGCCCTCTTCCACCGCCTATAAATAAAGGTGGATTTCATGGCTTGAGGGAGGAGAAATTTGGGTACAAAAATCGCCAAAAATCAGCTTACTCTGTTTTCTTTTCCAGCCAACGTTGCTCCCTTCCTTCTCTCTCCACCGTCTCTTCAGCCCTCGAAGACCCCACAGAAGCCTTCCTCCTCCACCAAAAGATGGCAGCGCAGCCTCCCTACAAACCCAAATCCTCACCAGTGGCAGAACAACCACCGCGACCGCTGGTCCCTCTCCCGCTACAGATTTTCTTCTTCTTCTTTCATCCTGCTCTACCACCGGCCACCATCTCTGCCACAGCCTCAGCCACTATCCTCACGTCAGTCGCTCCCCGTCTCGACCAGCCAGGCCTCCATCGATGTCAGGTAGTGCCGTCTCTCCGTTGCTGCCAACCAGGTTGCTGCATGCAGAACGAATTCTTGCTCTGCATGCAGCATGATTAATTAGCATGGTTGCTCAACAACCATGCGGGCAAGGGCCAGACCATTTGGGTCCGGCTTGGCCCAAAAAAAAAGGAGAAAAGGATATGTTGGGCTGAGATCGGCCCAACCAAAAGTTCCTGGGCTTGGCCTAATTTTCTGGGCCGGCCCAACCTATATGTTTTAATAATATTTATTTAATATATATAATATTATATTATATATTTCTTTTTAAAACAAAAAACAAAAAAAATTCCAAAAAAAATTCAAAAATCATTTCAAAAAAATTGTGATTTTCTCAAATATTTTTCTACCAATTTTGCATAATATCGGATTGTATATTTACACTGTAAAATACAAATCCGGTATTAAAATACCTGGTTTTCTCCGAAATATTTCAAAAAAAAATTTAAAACATTTTCAAAAAAATCTTAAAAAAATTTAAATCAATTTCCCTTTTAAAAAAAATTATTTTCATGCATACGGCCAAATCCTAAAAATTTTCCAAGCATATTTTCATTAAAAGATTGCATCTTTCTCATGTTTTGAAAATCCAAAAAAATGAATATCATAACCAGTTTATGATCATCCATTAGGGTTTGGCCAAAATTTCAAAAACCTTTTTCCAATCTTTTTTCTAGGATCCAGATGTAGACTTTAATATTTGTGGGGTGTAAAATTACACGATAAAGTACACCATCAGGTATTAAAGATACAAGGTGTAAATAAATGTCATTCAGACTTTAGAACGGTTAGGATTTAACCCAATAAGGTAGAGATTTTCTCATGAATAGAGATCTGCCTTGAACCTTATAAAAAACTAACGAATAAAACCCGCCTTAGAAAAAAACAATCAAACAACAACGCAGCTTACCTTAGGTAGGGTGCACTGGGGGTGATGCGTCTTACCCTTGCACAACCAGTCCCTTACTCAGACTCTCGCAGACCATAGGTTCCTAGTAACCATAATATTAGGTGGCGACTCCTAAAACATTAATCATAATTTTATGATTAAATCCAAGACCTTTTTCAACACACAACACCTCATACAGGACGCACAACAAGAGCCTCCACCGTCGCCAGACGACGTCGTGGCACTCGCGCCCCCACGACAGTATCCTCAAAGAAAAAGTACATGTTGAGCAGCCTGAAGGGTTTGAAGTAAAGAATGCAGGACACAAAGTTTACAAACTAAAGAAGGCCTTTATGGACTAAAGCAGGCAGCGAGGGCCTGGTATAGTGAAATTGATGCATAACTTTCTATGTGCAAATTCAAAAGGAGCACAAGTGAAGCTACTTTGTATACAAGGTCAGACCTGGAAGGTAATTTGATCATTGTCTCAATCTATGTTGATGACATTGTGTACACTAGCAGCAGTGAAAGGCTGCTTAGTGAATTTAAAAGAGAAATGATGCAGAGGTATGAGATGTCTGATCTTGGGCTCCTACATCATTTTCTTAGCATGGGAATACTGCAAACCAATCAAGGGGTATTTATTCATCAAGACAAATATGCCAAATCCTTGCTTAGTAAGTTTGGACTTGGTGACTGCAAACCAGTCTCCATTCCCTTGGCCACTGGTGAGAAACTAAAGAAGGTGGATGGGAGTGAGTTGGCTGATGAAGGAATTTATAGAAAAATAGTAGGAAGTTTACTATATTTAACAGCTACAAGACCTGATCTAATGTATGCTGCAAGCTTACTATCACAGTTCATGACTGGACCTACCAAGATTCACATGGGAGCTGCAAAGGAGTCCTAAGATATGTGTAAGGAACTCTCAACTATGGGATTGAATACGTAAGGGATCAATCAACAACTCTTATTGGATTTTGTGATGCAGATTGGGCAGGAAGTGAAGATGATAACAGGAGCACTTCGGGCTATGCATTCAACTTTGAAAGTGGAGCATTCTCCTGGTCCTCTGTGAAACAGAACACAGTAGCATTATCAACTGCAGAAGTTGAGTATGTCTCAGCATCTGAAGCAACTGCTCAGGCCATTTGGTTACGGTTTGTTCTTGATGATTTTGGTGAAATGCAAGCTGAGGCAACACCCTTGTTTTGTGATAACATGTCAGCAATTTCAATGGCCAAAAATCCTGTTTTCCATCAAAGAACAAGACACATAAACAGGAAGTATCATTTCATAAGGGAGGCTCTGCAAGGAGTAATTAATGTGAATTTCTGCAGAAGTGAAGAACAACTTGCATACATCTTCATAAAAGCACTGCCTAAAGATAGATTCAAGCAACTAAGGTTGAAGCTTGGAGTTAATCCAGTAAACAGCTTAGGAGAGGCTATTGAAAGCTAAGCTAATTACTTGTGGCTGAAGCCTTGGAAGAAGACTACGTAGACTGTAGCAAGAAGAATGAAGAAATGGAAGAAACTCCAGTTAAATCGGTCAAGGATGCAGTTAAAACTGTTATAGTAGTTATAGTTGTTTTTACTGTTACAAATCAGTTACAAACCGTTTCTTACATGTGTAAGAATCGTGACCCTCCATTATTGGATGGATGAGATGATTTGGATTCCTAAAATAATGGAATCACTTACATGCAATGTGTATAAAAGCAAAGTTTGCTGCATTAATGAAATACAGAAAAACTATAAGAATTTCTTCTGCAAACTTGAATACAATTTTCTTCTCAATGGCTCCAGAAAACAAACACCCTGGCCATGTTTTGATCCGAGCTCCATTGGTTGTACCACTGAAGTTAGCGCGACTTAAAAATGTGCCCTCCACTTCCACCTCATTTCCACCCCCACCAAAACTCCCAATGCTGTTTCGAAGTTGAGCAACAAAAATACTGAGGTTACTGCTGATAATCGCGTTTGGAGTTTTTTTTTAAAAAATATTATCCTATGAACAGATCCCATTTGAAAAGTGATCTCATGCAATTTAGTTATTCTACAATTCATGGGATGATGTCTTGGAGAAAACTATCCACTTGATCCCATTCGTTTTTTTTTCCTTTTTTTTTTAAAAGAATAGTTTTTGAATTTGTTTGAAAACGGGCAATGACATTCTCCATATTTTATGTATAAAAAGATCATAAATTAGCAGAAATAAAAAAACTGAATATATATAGATGTAGTAATTTAATGAAGACTAAAGACAAGTACTTACCTTATACCATGACCAGGGCCACAAGAAACATCAAGAATAGTAATGTTAGAAGTTTAATCTCCAATGGAGATACAATCATATCACCTGTTATGTTGACATGCATGATCAGCACTTTTGATTACATACTTACAAAATCTAAATTAAGTATTAATTACCAGAACCAATAATTGAGTCGTGGATCGTAACATCGTTAGAGGATGAAATGTGAATTCCGTCGGTGTTAGGGCTGCTATCAGGAGACTGTATGTCTAAGAATCTCAACTCTGCATTTCGGCTTCCCAAGAGAGTGATATGAATTTGTGGACTGTTTACAGTGTTGATGTGGTCCACAAGCAAATGCTCACATTCTTCGAATCTTACAGCCTACAAAATCATTGTATGTATTATACGCTTTAAGATTCTAAAGTTCATTAATTTCTCTCTTTTCTTCTTTTCTGGGCTTGTGTAGTTCTTCGACATATACTTGTTTATATCAAGAGCAATTAACTAGTATTTTTATTATGTACATCACACAGTTTTTCAGACAGTAGAGTTTTTCTGTAAAGATTTAAAAAAAAAAAATGATCCTGCATGTATCGAAATCAAATACCATATTTGTCCCAACTACATTTTCCTTCGCCTTCAACACAATGTTTTAATTTCCAGCATCCATACTTAACTACAAGATCGAAATGCATTACTTACAGTGGGCATAAGAATGAAACATCCCTGTTCAGAAAAATTCGAACACAGTAATTGTTAGACTTTTAAGGGCAGCATAGAAATCAGAAATTAATAAATGAAGCAGTGAAAGCCTGGTGTCCATAAATAAAGCTAGTTTGCATGCTAGTTACAGTGTATCTCTTATGAACCACCAGTCCAGTCTGCCTTTCCATGGCGGTATCGGCAGGAGGCATCCCACCAGCCTTTACCACGTCCATCCATGAGCCCAGATCCACTTACTGTTAGCCAAGCTATGTCCTTAAAGCGTAACCATGTTGACAAATCCCTTTCTTTCCAATTATTTGGACCATCAGGCGCAATAACACGGCCATATAACTGCAAGAAAATTAAAATGAATGAACAAATTAACAAGTTGAGGTCTTTCTATTTTACGAAGAAGTAGAAGAAGAGCGAAGTCACATAATTCATCATGCAATGATAGAAATCTTGGGCTACATTATGGCCAAGACATTCAACCATTAATTCCTTTTATTTTTTCAGTTTATGAATATAAAAGTATTTTCGAATCAATTTTTATATATTAAGATTTTTTTTAACCCGGTTTAAATCATGCTATTATTAAAATTTGACCTTTTATGATTAAGGAAAAGAGCACAATATCAAGCCAACTCTCTCCTTTAACTTCTCTTACAATAACACTGATTTTGTTAGCCTTGCATGGACCGTTGAAGGTCAAAGGGTTCAGGAAAAATGTCTTTCCTTTCGGTATGATCATCGTAGAAGTGCCAGGTGCATTACACGTATCGTTCCATGTCCTTGAGAATGCCTAGATCAAATAAAAATAGAAACCTTGCATTAAAAAAAAAAACAAAATAAAAACCAAGAAAATAACAAGGAAAAATAAAAACGATTAAATCCCTCAACAAAAACTTTTTACCAAGGAGTCGTCAGTACTGATCCCATTCCCAGAAGCTCCATAATTTGTTACATTAAATTCAGCATTAACGCTAATTTGCAAGATGGATCGATATCAGAGCAGTGATAGATATTATTAATTATAGCAAATAGATCCTGCAAATCGACCAAATATTAATTAATATGGACTTTCATGAGGTTCAACACATTAAAATATGGCATCTTATGCTAGTACACTTGCGCGTGGAAATGCAATAAGATCTAGATAAATACCATTGCAAAGCAAAATCATCCAAGTTTTTTTTTTTTTTTTCACATCTTAGGTCAAAAATACACAGAATGAAAAGGCATGCATTATTGAATTTGTTCATCTTTACCATAGTGTGTGGACCCAATGAGGTATGGGACCGGCGATATGATAAAGGAATCCTCCCTGTTCTCTTATATAGAACTTTGATATTAAGCCTTTCAAGGAAATATAATATTGTTGCACATTAATTCTTAGTTGTACCATTTCCATTTAATTAAAGATTTAGCTTGATTGGTAAAAGAGTTTGTTCTCCATGACATGATCATATATAGGATTCGATTAATTGAAACC
>Ga0325403_1002126_pt1 | contig 17274 bp, 11 predicted proteins | sample PopdelMetagenome_19_FD_205665 | JGI IMG/M metagenome (GOLD analysis project Ga0325403, IMG submission 205665) | Populus deltoides microbial communities from Bellville, Georgia, United States - Xylem-PdKOR-R4 | ecosystem: Host-associated > Plants > Phyllosphere > Stem > Wood/Secondary xylem...
AAATAAAAAATCTATTATTCAAGTTTTTTTTTATATATTTTATTAAAAACTCAAGTAAACAAACATTGAGATTTATTTTATTGCTGAAGTCTATTGTATTACAAAAAAAATCCTCGCAGTATCTCCTCCAAATGAACTAGTTAGGAGAAACAAAATTTACAATATAATTATTTCCCTAAAAAATCGTGCCTTATTTATTTATTTTTCTTAAACAGCGGGCTTGAACTCCTACCTCTAAATGGGCCAACAAAAGCCAGCCCACAACTAAACCCAAAAACCCACTGTGTCAGCTGACTCTCTGAGGCAGCCAGTCCTGTTCTCTTCTGTCTTGAGATCGAAGAAAACTTTTCTTCTTAAACCACAGTCTCTCTGTCTCTCTCTCTAACCCCTGCAAAAAGAAAAAGCACAGAGATAGAAGCTGAAGAAAACAGAAGCATAAAACGATGAGCAGCATAGGAACAGGCTACGATCTGTCGGTCACTACTTTCTCGCCGGATGGCCGTGTTTTTCAGATCGAATACGCTGCTAAAGCCGTCGATAACAGTGGGTCTGTTTCTTTCCGTTTTCTTTGTGCTTGTAAATTTCTACCCCAATTTTTTTCCTTGGATTTGCTTCACTAGCATTATAGAAATTAGTTTTTTTTTGTTTTGTTTTTGCAGTACTGTTATTGGAATCAAGTGCAAAGACGGGATTGTTATGGTATAAATACTATTCCCTTCTTTAAAAGATTGAATCTTTTTTTATTTGGTTTTTGTGATTGTAGTTGGAATTATAGTAATTAAATGGTTAATTGTTTGATTTTAGGGTGTGGAGAAGCTAATAGCTTCGAAGATGATGTTACCCGGTTCCAATAGGAGAATCCACGCCGTTCATCGTCATTCCGGCATGGTACTGCCTTTTTTTTTATTTTTATTTAGAAAGTTGCAGAAAATATAAGAAAAAAGCTGGGTTTTTTTTTCTTTCTTTACAATGTTTGTACTAAATAGAGCTCAATTTTGTGTCTTTTCATTGCTGTTTGTTGGGTTTTGGACGGAGATTTATATCATTTGAAATTGATGAAAATTAATGGTCGTGGATGATTTACATGACATTAGTGCTTTTAATTTCTTAAGGGATTTGAGCTTGGTTTTATTTAGCAAAAGTATCCGTGTGCATGTGTTTCGATTGCTTTATCATGCCTGATTAAATGGGGTCTTGTTTAGGGTCAGTTAGTAGGCTTAGTTTGTGACGCGATTATGGGTTATTGCTGAAACTAACAATGATACAAGTTAGGGTTTGAATGTACTTGAGGTGGTTTTTTTGGGTACATGGTGAGAGCAAATGATTGCTGTATCACAGAAGGTTTGACTAAGTCTGTGAGTTAGAGTTTGTAGGTGTTGTGCTGGAAGTTTGGGTTTCCTAATGAAATTCCACTGGAGAGAGGCTAGGTTAAGCTTAATTGATGGTGCTGGAAGTTTGGGTTTCCTGATGAAACTACACTGAGGGGCTAGGTTAAGCTTAACTGGAAGACTGATAATAACATTTTTTTTCATGTAATTTTCACTTAGATTTCATCTTAACTTCCCCAAAGAGAAAGGGTGGTAGAAGTTCCTTTTTATTTTATACAGAATTATAAGGTTGTAGATTGCGTTGTTATTTCAAGGAAAAATGTGCTTTAGGAGAGATAAGGAAAGGTCAAGTCAATGCTATGTTCTGTAGCATTTCATTTACTATACATGTGTTCACATATGTTATGAATGAAGCAGAATATTGCTTGTGTTATCATTTATCACTAATCTGTTCCTTGAACTCCAAACCGCATGCTTATTAGAGATATCTGCATGAGATGTGTTTATGGATCTTGTTCTTAAAATCAATCACTTTGATGAAGAATTTTGTATTGTTCGGGTGACTTTATGGAAGCAAACAGTAACTTGCTCTCTCTCTCTCTCTCTCATGCTTCAAATATCAGGCTGTTGCTGGTCTAGCGGCTGATGGGAGACAAATTGTTGCACGAGCCAAAAGTGAGGCAACCAATTATCAGAGGTTTGTTTTTGAACAATGCGTGGTTGCAAGTTTTATTTTTACTCTGAAGCCTGCTTGAGTATTGAGTAGAAAACTGTTATAGATACATATCCTAGTTGATTAGCTTTTGGTAGTGGATTAGGTGCTTTTGCCTCAGTCATAAGTCGGTCACTGAAAATTCAATTATGAACATTGCATGCGTGAACTTCGTGCAACTTCCCACTAGTGCCTCCTAATCTTGCTGATTGCTAAGTCTGTTACAATTTTTGTTAAACTTTCTTCCTTTTGATATCTTAAGTACATGTTTAGGTTTTGATTCCGTGCAGGCATTACTATAGATGCCCATTCTCATCATTTGTTTTCTATGTAATCATCAGTGCTATAGATTGAACATGGACTCAGTAGCTTGATTGAAAATTGCCTTTCTGATTTCTTACACCGTAAGTTTGCTAATCCTTGGCATGCCATATTCTGATTTTGTAGTGTTTATGGTGAACCCGTTCCTATCAAGGAGCTTGCAGATCGTGTTGCTAGTTATGTGCATTTGTGCACTCTCTATTGGTGGCTTAGGTAAGTACAGAATTTATTGGTAAATTTTTTTGTTGGTGATTATGTCCTTTTGCACCTCTTGGGCTTCCTTCAGAAAAAGTACATAAACATTGTTGATGCTGCAGGCCATTTGGTTGTGGGGTGATTCTTGGTGGTTATGACAGAGATGGGCCTCAATTATACATGGTCGAACCATCTGGCATCTCCTATGTGAGTTGATTTGTCATGGTTATGCTTGCAGTCTTTGCAATGTCCCTCCCCCTTTTGATTTTGTTACATGGTGTGTTTGTTATCTAATACCATGTAATTTGATTTTATGTAGAGATATTTTGGCGCTGCAATAGGGAAAGGGAAGCAGGCTGCTAAAACGTAAGTTATAATATTCCCTTTTGGTTTGGGGAGTTTAGATAGCTGTATGATTTTATAGCAAGGATTTGTGACATGATCTGAATTTTAGAAAGTGATGTTCATTCTTTTTGGCAACTCTTAAAAATGATTTGCTCTCATCTTAAGCCAATATGTCAATTGATCAAGCAACAGCCACTTTAAGTGGAGGAATTAATCTTTATAAAGGTTTAATTTTGTTAGCCTTGTTTCACATTATAATTGGTTGCTGTATTTCTGCTATTTATATTATCCTTTAGCTAACGTTTAGCTTGTGGTCCCTTTTCTTTATCAAATGATTGAATTAATGGCTTGGACAGAGAAATTGAAAAGTTGAAGCTATCTGAAATGACATGCCGAGAAGGGGTTATTGAAGTAGCGAAAATGTGAGTGCTCCGTTTATTTTTCTTAATCTCCCTTTTTTCTTGCATGTATTTTTTTTTAATTATTATTGCATTCAATAGATTTTCTTTGTTTCCTTTCTGAGTCTGGGCCTTTTTGTCTATCAGCAAATGTGCTTGTTTTGACAATGCTTGGCAACCCTTGGCTCCGTTTTCTTTGTTTTTTTCCCCTTCCCTTCTTAATCCTTGCTGATGCCTTTGGCAAAGTTTAGATGATGTAATGACATGTGTATATCTCAATTGTTGATCTTATTCACTACTTCATGTAACAAAGAATTTTTTTGATGAAAAGAACCCATGTTATTAGACATAATCTACAGTTGTAACTATAAATATCTATAGAGAGCAAGAGAAAAGAATCATAAAATGGAGGAAGATCCTTCAATCTCTCTGTCACTCTCCAATTGGATGCATTATTTGGAGCATGTGCATGTGTATTAAGATACTTGGACACTATTTGATATCTTCCTTCTCCCTGGATCAGCATTTACAAGGTACATGATGAAGCAAAGGACAAGGCCTTTGAACTGGAAATGAGCTGGGTTTGTGACGAATCAAAGAGACAGCATGAAAAGGTAATTCTTGTGGATTCTAACTTGCAATTTTATGATGTGAAAGCCAGACTTGTCTTGCTGTTATTTATTTTAAGGCTTTCTTTTTTGTTTTGAACGTTCTTTGAATGTGTGTTATTTTATAAGAACATATGACAATTCTCCCTTGATGTTGCAATGAATCTGAATGTTTTATTGTTATTATCGCGGGCGTAGGTTCCTGATGACCTCTTAGAGGAAGCCAAGGCAGCAGCTCGGAATGCTCTGGAAGAAATGGATGCTGATTAAAAAGCTTAATAGAGCTGGGAATTCATTCCTTGGAGATTACTGTTGTCTTCCTGTAATCGGTTCCCACTTTTCCCCTTGTCAGATACCAAGTGGGTTTATGTTTTTTTTTTTTAACATGGGAAAATTCAAGTGGGTTTATGCTAGTGTATTGCTGCGGTTACAAGTAATTTATCCTCAACCTCTTAAAAGTCTAGTATGTCCTGTGGTTTTTCCTTTTCTTGTAATTCAGTCTTCATGCACTTTAAAAAAGCACATGCTTGCTCTGGCACAAATTTTCCACAATACTATCTTGGAGCTTATTACAACCATGTGGGAGAGTGGTTGCGGTATAAACATAAAAAAAAATATTAATTTGAAGTAAAGAAAATTTTTATTTTTAAAATAATTTTTAAAAACACTTAAAACGTAAAAAGTAAAAATATTTGTATTAAAAAGAAAAACCATTTGGGTGCCTTGCACAAAATTATAAAAATAATGTTTTTTATTTAATTTTTTTAAAATTATTTTTAATATTAGTATATTAAAATTATCTGAAAAAAAATATAATTTGAAAAAAAAGAAATATTTTTTTTAAAATATTTTTAAAATAAAAAAATGAATAGGTTTCAATGTTTAAATTTCAGAGTCTCTTTTTTTCCTAGATCTCCTGTCCTTGTGGGCTTGCTTTTCTCTTTTAGGAATTTTGAGAACTATATGTTGGGCTGTGGTTTCAAGCAATTGTAAAAGAAATGTCTTCACGCCATGCTATGCCCCCAATTCAAGTTAATTTAATTTCTAATGTGAGTGAAGAAAGTAATGTGTTTTGATATCAATTTTTTACTTGAAAAATAAAAAAACAAAGTACATGATTAATAAAATTAATTAAGAAAATTACTAATTAATAAATTAAAAAAGTTATAAACACTAATAAAAAATTAAAGAAGGAAGTTGATATTTTAGCAAAAACTAAAAGCTAGTTACAAATATTTTATATCAATTGTTGTGTTTATTTTTTACATTTTTCTTGTATCTATGGGCCAAATTTCATGATATCGCTAGTCTATTAACCAATTAATAGACAACTTAGCCCGGCTAAACATTTTAGGTCTGGAGGTATTGATGTCATGGATATAATGGGTTGCATTTTGACCTATAATTATATTCAACTTAATTTTTGATATTTTACAAAATAAAAACCTGACTTATTATTTCTTTTTTTGGACTTGAGCAAGTTGGATATATCAGGTGGGGTTAAAATTTGTGGATATTACATATATTCGAGAATTGAGTATATTAATTCTATTATTCTTTGATGATCCTAAAAACAACATCGGGTTGTAGAAGAACTTCAGTTATACGAGTAAGAAAAACATGATGAGTAATTAAGTACATGAAGTTTGAAAGAGAGAATTGAAGGAAAAAAAAGATTAAGAGAGTGAGAGATGACTACAAGTGAAGGCGAGGGAGGAAAAAAATTAAGAGAGAAGAAAAAAAAAATTTATATCAATAACTAGATTTACTTACGTTGGTTATACATGTTGGGTCAGGTTGAACGAGTTTTAAAAATTCCAACCCGCACCTGATCGACCAATTAGATTTTACAATGATCAAGTTGACACCTTCCAAGAGCTCGTTCTGGAGTTCTAGACTTCTAAATGGCATGATGTTTTATGCAAATGGAAGAGGAACATCCCCTCTACAACCATATTTCCATGAAATCATACATTTACATCCCAATTTTTTCATGAAAGTCCCTAACATCTTGTCTTTGATCAACCATCACTCAATTTTTAGATGTGGGGCTAATCAGGTTAGCACATTTGAAGGAATAAATATGGAGCTACAAATATCCAAATTGAGTAAGAGTAGATCAAAATGAAAGATGTGCACCCCCTTTAACAGATTCAGGTGGTCTCAGGCGACGATGATGTCAGAATTGCTTTGATGAAGCCTCGAAAGTTGGCAACTCAGTCAGCCTCGACAATGCAACTATTTTGCAAAAATGATTTGGTTTTCATGTGTTTACACGCGAAGGCTTCTCAATGGGTCCTTATTAAGGGTTCATAACACTCCTATCAAGATCAAAAGGTCATAAATTGATCTAAGACAACCTAAAATCCTATAAATACCCTCTCAAGCATGCTTAGAGGCTAGAACCAAAAAAAAAAAAAAGAAAGAAAAAAAGAAAAAGGTTAAGAAAAGATAAGAAAAAGGAGAGTAATAACAATAAGAAATATAAAGTTAGAGGTCCAAGAGTAAAAACCAAGTTTTTCTTAAGCTTTATAAACTTGTGAGAGGTAAAACTTTCCAAAGGAAAGCCAAGAGAAAATAACTTGTTCTAGGTATACATTGTAGACTCCAAAGTAGGTCCTTTATGGCATGATTTTGTTGTTTTTTTTATTTGTTTTGTTTATGTTTATGTTTAGAAGCATAAAAAAAAAGGTTTGAATGCTTAACAAGCAATGTTACATTCACCTCCTTGTTGCTTTGATTTCTATTTAATATATTATTTTAAAGTTATTTTTTATGTTTTTATTGTATTGAAGTTTTTGTTTAAGATTTTCTTTTGATATATATAAATGTTGTTTTAAGCTTTGATTTAGTTTAAGTTATGCATGTTAATGCAAGAGTGTTTATCCTTAGCTTGTTGTGCCTGTTCATGCACAAAAATATGTTCAGAAAACCAATTTTGAATCCATGTTGCATGAACATGTAGGTTGTTTTAAGTTGTTGGTTTCTAGATTTGGTATCTTATGCTTCATTTTAATTGTTTGATGTTTTTTATTAGTTTTTTAGATTCAAACATGTTTGTGTATGATATTGTGACTTGTTGAGATAAAAAAAGGCATGCTTTAGAAGCCAAAAAATGCTATTTTCTGGGCTTGACAGAGGATGCCTTTGCTGGAAACTTTTTGGGTTTTCTGGGCATGTTCTTCGTGTTCTTGGAAAGAAAATTGCCTTATCCCCTACATTCAGACCATTTTTTATCCATTTCTTTGTACAAAATCCTTCCTTATGCATGAATAACCAATAATATAATATTTATTTGCACCAATAACATGTTTATAATGTTTTTTAATCCTAGGGTTTTGGTTTTGAACCGAAACCGATTTTGGTCTAATCGTGATGATTTAACAAAAATCAAAGTGAATGAACCATTAATTCTTGATCCTTGAATGATGTGCAACCTTTATGTGCTTTTGATCTCATAAAATCTGGTTTGAATTTGAGTTCACGTTGCTGGGTTCATTTGGGTGTTCTTGGTGTCCATTTTTTGTGTGTTTAATCCATTTTGTTCAAGAATTTTTGAGTTTTTATGTGTTTCGGGTGTTTAATACATTCTTTTACTTTATTTTTGTTTTTAAGTTGTTTTCAGGTGAAACCAGGATTTTTGCTTTGGTTTATGGTCGAACCTAAGATTCTGGGTTAACCCGGTCGGGCTGACTAGAGGGTCGGGTAAACAAAAATTAAAAAAATATATTTTCTCTTGCATATGGCTAAAAATCCTAAAGTTATTTAAGCATTTGTTTTAAGAAAATTGAAATACTTTGACATGTTTTTTAAAAGAAAAATATTGCTTGGATTTTACAGCAAGTTTGTATATTCCCAAAGGATTTTGACCTACATTTCAAAAATACCAAAATTATATTTTTGTTTATTTTAATACATGTGATTATGAACTTAAACGTAAGAGATATTGTTAGTTTTAAATTAAAAGACAATTTATTTTTGGTGGCATTAGAACAATTAGGTTTTTTTTTTTTTTATTATTATGATAAGAAAGTGATCTCTTTACCGAGAATTATTTTTCTTAAACTTTAAACACACCAATGATTAGAAAACACAACTTTTCCTTATTTTATATCAGACAAATAAACATTGCAGCTTACCTGTAATCCGGAAAAAAAAAATCAAATTAAAATGTTATTATATACGTGATAAATAAAAGTAATAATTAAGAAATTAAATAAGAAAATATAAAGACATAAAGGATGTGACTCAAATTGTAAAGAAAAGGAAAGAATAGGGGCCAATGTATAATTAGGAAGAATGGGGGCTATAAATACCCCATTCATTCCTCTTTCATGGCTGGCTGGAAACTAAAGAAAAATTGGGGGGGGGGGAAGAGTGCAAATTTTCTTCTTCAAAAGAGAAGGAAAAACACCAAATCACTTAGGAATACAAACCTAGAAACTCCAAATAGAGAGGACAACCAATAACAAGGGTTCTAACAAGGATAAAACAAGTGTAGAATTGAAGAAAAAGAGGAAGAGGGGGCCGACTGCATGCTTGAGAAGAGGGACCAAAATATTCTGAAATTCTAAAATTTCTGAAGGTATGGACACTATACTTGATTGTATAAAACAAGTTAACAATTATGTAGGAATTATGCACAAATTTCAGATTTTATAAATTAGGGTTCTTGATGGAAAATTTGAGGGAAATGCAGAAATTGATAGAAATGAGGTTAGTTAAGCTAAATAAGATGCTTTGAACTTGAAAGAAACACATAAAATTGTTAAAGAAAGAAGTCATTGATTCCAAACTTAAATGGTCAGCCATGTGATGGAAAGTGGGAGGAAAGGGATTTTGAAATTTGGGGTTGATGAACACTTATGGCATGTGTAGTATGTGGACAATGAGTGTGTGTGGTAAGAAAAATCAACTAGAAAAAGAAAGAAAGAGGGGAATCCTTAGTTCCTTTAGACTAAGATCGACTAAGAGCCAAATAAAGGGAAAGAAGAAGAATTCTGGTGTGTTATATATGTTTATGCAGGAACCAATTATAGTAGAAAGCTCACTTAGGAATCACTGCTGAATTCTGGACAGATTCATCACCTCTGTTATAAGGGATTTTAGGCCTCAAAACGATAAAATTTGGGAAACATCTCTCATAAAAATTGTAGCCTGAGATGTTAGCTTTCCAACGAATCCAACCTCGCTCAATTAGAAGCTCTAGAGCTCCAGATATAGGTAAATATATGAGGAAAGGTCAAACTACCGCCCCTGCTAGCAGATTTGACGAGAATTAATAAAACAGGGGGATTTAGCCATGATAGGGGAAAAAACCATTTTCTTTCCCACCAAAATTCTTGTAAACATCGAACCTTAACACCGGTAGGGGATAAACCACATTTAAAAAGTGAAGTTGATGATGTGCGTAATGATTTAAAACAAAGGAATGTGAAGAGTAAATGTTATTGTTGTTGCCTTGCTATTTGCGAAATGGAAACTGGCCATGAACTAATATAGTATACTTGTGAATTTAGGAGGAACCACATGGGGAGTATATCAACAAGAAGGAACACAAATCGAGCATTGGTGGCAGGTAGGTGTCCCACACCTATATTCTTCGTGGTTGATAATAAACTTTGTACTCAAATTCATGTTAGAAATCATATTCGTGAATATGACTAAAGAAATGAAAGATACGGTGAAACGGAGATGGATTTGAAATCTGAATTTTGGTCTAGACTCCGAGATTTGGAGTTTGGATATGGGTCTATATATATATATATAAGAAGAAAGAAAACGACCACTTATGGACTTGATTAGCCGACCTCGAATAGGGGCGGCTAATGATGTTAATATTGTTAACATCGACATGACCTTGATGGAAATATAATGAAATATTGAACTTGATTAATTATTCGTATCAAGAATAGTTAATGATACTGACGAATAATGTTGGTATCAGCAAGCCCACAATAACTTGATTAACTTCCTAAGGAGGAAGTTAATGGTGTCAAGAGAACTTGGCATTGGTATTACCGGAAACATCTCAAAGTGTGATGGAGAGCAATTGATTGACTATTTTGGGTTGGAAATAGCTCAATGGCATCGACTGATTAAGTTGGTGCCGACATTGCCAAGGAATTGATTAGTCGATCCGGGTAAGGTGACTAATGACACTAATATGAGTTATTAGTGTCGGCAATGACCACCTTAGAATTTGGGGCAGAAAAGGAAAATGGTAAATCAGAAAAAAAATTAATGTGTGATAATCGAAAAGAAAACCATAAGTAGGTTGTGGAAATATAGGCGTTAGATGTAGCAAAGGATCTTCTTTTACGGATCAACTATGATTATGCCCTATGGAGTGAGTATTTGTATAAGTAGATACATGTAGTAGTGACCCTTTATTATTTGGTTGTATTTTATTTATTTAATATAATTATTCCTTTATTTTGATTTTGCAGGTCCTTCTCATTCCCGTTAGGAGTAGTGTCCTTGGTGTCTAATTATTTTGCATGAATTAGGAAATTAGCATTTCCAATTCTTTTGTATGAATTAGGGATTTCATGTTCTTTATTCCTTTTGTATGACTTAAGGTTAGAACCTTTATTTCTTCTGTATGAACCTGGAATGAAATGGATGTTGTATTTTTTTTTAGATAATTATATGACTGGAACGATGTTAGTATACCTTTATATTAATCTTAGAGACCTTCAGGATTTATGCTTGTAATATTAATGTTATTAATCAAGTTTATTGCTATTAGTTTGTGTTGTAAATTATATGTTTGAAATGAATATGTGGATTTGCAATATATTATGATTAATAATAATTGTGGTTGCGATGGGATATGGATATGCGTTGATGATGGAATGAACATGAGATATGTATAGGATGAATTGTCAATAATTTGGGACCTCCCGGTATAGGGGAGACTGCCGAAAGTTTGGTAGAAATTTCGTTACAGTGTAAAATAAATCAAGATGAAAAAAAAAATTACCTATAAAATTTAGTAATTTTAAATGTCTTGTCCAATTCTGGAATTGAGAATGTTACATTACCTCAAGTAAGGCATATTAGGGGTGCTAATATCTTTCATTTACACAATCAAGCCCCTTTCCTAGACTCTGAGATCAGTTATGGTTTCTAGTGACCAAAATACTAGGTGGCGACTCTCATTCCCTTTTTTTACTAATAAAAGACAAGAATTCCTTGTCCTTTTTCGACTATCCCGATCCAGGAGGATGATCGCCACTATGCCGCACACTTGCGATAATAATGTTTTTCTTAAATTTCATCATATGACATTTGATTTATTGAAAATTGAGCTTTATGTTGTTTCAAGTTTGGTGCTTCTGATCAAATGGCCTAGGTCACGGGTTTAATAAGCTAATACGGGTTGACATTGTTTTTTTTAATTACTCGATCCCATTACTCAACATTGATATTTTTTTTCTTTGTTTTCCTTTTATCAGATTATCTGATCTCATGACCTAGCCCGTGGGTTTCGCTGGTTAACTTAGGTGGGCTCATACTTTTTTTTTTTTGCTTTTAATTACTCTTTCTTCTTTTGGATCCTTTTGCGTGGTTGTTTTTTTTTTTTTTAACTCCACTCTTCAATATTTGGTTTGTTGATAATCGGGCTTTATGGTTTTTTCATATTTGGTACTTCTAGTTAAGTGGCCCATGTCATGAGTTTTATAAGCTAATGATGATTTTTTTAAAAATGGTTTCATGATTTTCTTCATTTTCCTTTCTATCGGGTTACCCGATCTCATTACCTGACTTGTGGGTTTGGTGGGTTGACCCGGGTGAGCTTAAGTCTTTTTTTGGCTTATTTTATAATTGCAATTTTTTTACCCTTTTGTATGATTAATTTTTTTTTCAATCTCATCCTTTAATTTTTAATTAGTTGAAAACTGGGCTTTGAGCTTTTTAAAATTTGATGCTCTAGTCAAATGACTCGAGTCACGGGCTTGATAGATTAACATGAGTTGACATCTCTTTTTTGGCATATTTTTTTGTTTGGGAATTAAGCTTTTTGATTGAGTCCGGGTCTGAGATTTCACGGGTTATGTTTTAAAAGATTAAATTAGGGTTGCCTTTAAGGTTGTTAAATTCATGATTTGACTCGTTAAAATCATACGATTTTACGAGTTAATATATGCTAACGTGCAGAATCGCCTTAAAAACTCAAAAATTGATTAAATCGGGTTAAAATCAAGTGAAATCGGTAAAATCAGATGAAATCGCAAAAAATCACAAAAAACAACGAAAGAACCTTCTGATAATAGGTTTACCAATCCCACAGGCCATGATAAATAGGTTGCCCTAGAAGAAAGATTGAGAGCAGTTTAAGGAAATAACTTGATTCACCTTGTGATAGCAGCTGAACTTTGTTTAGTTCCAAATATTGTGGTGCTGAAAGAGTTTAGGGTGTCAGACTTCATCAAGTATACCGGACTAGAATGTCCATACACCCATCTCCAGTTATACTACAACAAGATGACTGAAATGATCCATAACGATAAGATGCTGATATACTTTTTCCAAGATAGTCTCACTGGATCTGCTATGAGTTGGTACATGAGACTAGACAATATTAAGATCAAGACATGGAAAGACCTAGTAGATGCCTTCTTGAAGCAGTATAAATTTAATCTGGAAATTGCTCATGACAGAACCATCTTAATGGCTATGGAGAAGGAAAACCAAGAGTATGTGAGGGCATACATGCAAAGATGGCGAGATAAGGCAACATATGTTCAACCTCCACTGATAGATACAAAAATGGTGATGTTGTTTGGCAACACCTTTCAATCCCCTTATTATAAGCATTTAATAGGAAGCTCAGCTCAACATTTCCATGAACTTGTAAGGATTGCTGAAAGAATTGAACAAGCTATTAAGAGGGGAAAGATTGAAGGTTCTGCCATGGATTCTAGAACAATGATGAGAGATGACTCTGAATGTGGATGAACTAGAGGCAAGTTGAGTGTGTGAAAGGTGATGTCATTGGCTATATTGTTCCCCGAACATCTTTAGAATGACAAGAGATCGAAAATACTTGGCAAAACACATATCTTGCCAGAAAAGCTAATCCAAGAATGGCGATGAATTGTCAATTATATTGTTATGGAATTTTGCCATTTTTCATTTTGTTTTGGGATCCCATCTCATCTTTTTAATGAAACATGTCTTTTTATTTGTCTCTTTGTTGTTTCGAAATAACGAGATGTTTCTTTCAAAGTTTATTTTGGCAAAATATTTTGATCGAACTCCAACATGCAATTAAGGCTAATCAATCTTGAAAGACTAAAAGTATTTTGATTGCAGAAATGACTCGATGCTTGTTAAAATGATATAGGATGACCAAACAAATTTTGAGCTCACATATGAAACTGAATCACTCACCATGTAGCTAAGTTTTAATAATATGCATAATGACATGTAATGGATTCAGTAGTTATGGACTCGCGAATCAAGGTTCTTGCAAGCCAAATCATTACACTGGACAAGGTCAAAATTTATTGGTACAAACCGACCTCGCTTGAAATGAGAAAAGGCCATCTTTGTTTTATCCTTTCACAATACTAGAAATATATAATTTGCAATCCCATTTTGAGCATGATAGAATATTCTTTTCAAAAGAAACCTTGACCAGGATCACACCCCACATAGGGGCAATTAAGAGAATTTTTTGAAGACAAAAGTGAATCAATGGTAAAAAGTAGGCTAAGAACAAAAGTCCAACGTATGAGAGAGAGCTAAAAGAAAGAAAACCTAGATTGAGGGCATGTTAGAAAATTGTGAGAAAGGCTATGTGAAAGCCATAAAAAAAAATACTGAGCTACAAATATGACTTTTAACATCCATGATAAAGCTCCTGATGTTATCAAATGATTGAGATTGGTTATTCATCAAAGAAAAAGCTAGATTTGCATTATGACCTATGTTAAAAGAATTCTGATATTGGAGGTTAATAAGGGTATATGTCACTTTCTCTACAAAGACAACAAGAGAAATAGAAATGATGAATAATTGATGTTTATCCTAGGTTTTTGAAACCCTCAAACATCTTTTGAGCTTGTAAAATTCCTTTCTTTCATAGCCATAAACCATAACCTACATTACGTGCTTTTAAAAGCCTTTTTTGATCAAGTAAGCAATTTGAACTGATAAATGGCGCTCTCAAAGCTTGAAGAATTTTTTTATAAGGGTCGTGGCTTCATGGATTAAACTACTTGTTATTATGCATGCTGATAAAATAAGTGCTAAAAAAAAAGAGAAACAATCTTTCTCAATAAAACCTCAAGTTTTGACATGAGCATCTTGTTTCTTGAAATTCATAGAAGGTCACCTCATCACAGACCATGAAATGATATACCCAAGATTAAAGATTAAAGATTAAAATTGACACAAAAAATCATGGGAAAGGCCATTTTATTCTTGCAACGAGTCAATATCTTTTTTTTTTCATAATACAAGACAATCAAAGAATTACATTGAATAACATGTGTTGGATCTTTGATCGAAGAAGCTTGACTTAAAAAAAAAAATACTTTTAAAAAAATGACATCTCTAATTTCATTTCAACAATTAGACCTTGAATAAACATGATCTTTGAAATATAGAGTTGATTCTCGAACAAGAAAGATTGTTAAACAAGAAGAGCATTGATCGAGTTTGTAAAATCTTTGACAGAAGTGACATCAATACTTCTCGACACTTTTTTGAAAAGTTGAGCAGCCGGGGGAAATATAGTGGACCTTGAAATGGAAAAACAAGCAGTATTCAGATCAGCCAGGGGGCAATAAAAAAATGATTAAACGATGAATCGATGAACTGAGGATAATGTGGTTCAAAGAAAGATAATTCAGATCATACTGGAGGTAATTCGATGGTTGATTAGCAATCTAAGATGAGGACGACACCAGAAAACCCCTTGATAAGTGCTAGTAGGATACACACAGCTAATCAAAGAACGATTCTCAAGAGAATCCAGGAGATTAATGATTTGTTAAGCTCCTTTATGATGAATCAAACAATACCACACTTGGGGGCATTGTCAAGCTTGATAAATAGTGAAACCAGTAATCATCGAAGACAGCCTAGGATAGGCGCTGCATTTACAGTGGAGTGGATGACTAGCACATGAATGGGCCAGTACATGGAAAGAGCAAAGAAGGCTTTGGATAGCAAACAAAGGCACCCTATGACGATGGAACATCAAAGAAGGGGGGACCTATATTTCAAATCAAGTAAGTGTCGCACCCTCGTGGCGGAGCGCGGCGATCCTCGATTGATTCCGGGGTCTTTGTTTTTGTGAATAAAGGGAGTCGCCACCTAGTATTATGGTCACCAGGAAACCTAACTGGTCTTTCAGAGATTCTAAAGCAAGGGACTGGTTGCGTAAAGGGAAGGTGTTAGCACCCCTAGTACGCCTTACCTAAGGTAAGCTGCTTGGTGTTTGGTTTGTCTTATAATCTGCTATGGTGTTAGTGTTTTCTAATCCCATCAGTTTTTCTAAGTTTGATTCAAACTAAATTTATTAAGATAGAAATCCAAGGAAGTTCCATGTGCTTTAAAAGCTCATTTTCCCCTTAGTTTTTCAAGAGTTTGCGACTCGTAAATCGCAAGGAGGAGGACAAAAATTTAGAAATCTAGGGTGCTTTAAAAACCTATTTTTTTTATCTTAGTGTTTTATACTCTCACGACTCGTAAACCGTGGAGTAAAAAAAATTAAAATGTCCTCGATTATAATCAAGACTTCTTTCAAGGATGTGTGCGGATTTATTATTCCTAGAAAATTATTTTGGATATTTACCACTCTGGGTTCTTTATCCAAATATTAACAGTGAATAATAACAAATTATTCCTAATAATATTTTGGATATTCGTCCTTTAAGGATTTCTTTATCCAAACATTAGCGGTGAATAATAGATGAATTCCCTCCAAAATAAGATTTTTATATTTTTTGGAATATTGGCCAATACCGTTTGGAGTTTTACAAACATGTTGTAAAATCCAAAAATGCAAGAAAATAAATTTTTTTTTAAGAAATCCATGTGAAAACACATTTTTGAAACTTCCAATATTTTTTGTATAAAAACAAGCATTCAAAACATGTTAGGGTATTGGCCGTATGCAACACACAAGAAAACATTTTTTTTTTATATTTTTTGTCAAAACGCAAACATCAAGAAAAATATTCACCTATTCCAAAATTCGCAAGAAGCTTAAAACAATTAATCTCAAATAAACAAGGTTCGGCACACCAATTTGAAACACAAGTCATCGTGTACAAAACATAAAAAAAAAAAACAAAGTCCTGAAGCTAAAAAATTTACAACATGAACCGTGACCCCCTTGCAAACTAAAAAAAACAAAGAAGAAAGTGTGAAAACAGCATCGGCAGAAAACAAAAGAATCCTTAACTGAAGAAAGGGACTCTCCCTCACGTTTTTTTTTCAAACTCTCTCTTCTGCACCTAAACACTTGTTTCTATATAGCGTTCCATTGCAAGAGAACGCTTGAGCGATGAGAGAAAGGGGTGGTGGAGATTCTAAAAGCTCACAGTTTCTCATCACCAGGGAGTAAAACACAAAAACGCAGCTCTAACAGTGATAATAAACTAAACTTAAAGACATGGGAGGGACAGTGGGCAAGCAAGCACCTTTGTTGCTAAGATGGAAAATGAACGTCCCCGAAACAAAAGCAGCAACATATTTTTTTGAAAAAAAGAACAAAAAACCAAACAAAGCTTTAAATATGTCAAAGATGAAGGAAGTCGAGACTCACACCTGCAGATCCTGCACGTTTCAAATGTAGAAGATGAGACACAAACCGATGGAAAAAACTTCTGCCTTTTGCCTCTGAAAAACCAAAGAAAGACTTCCTCTTTTGTTCTCTTGGCTTTTCTGGTTTTACTGTCGCCTGCCTCTCTTTTCTCCTCTCTTTTTTTCTTTCACAGTGACGAAAGGATCAAAGAAAAAAAAACCTCTATGTTCCCCTGCTATCTCTGTTTTCACTCCCTGCCTCTGTTGCGTTTTTCTTTTCTTTCTTTAGCTGTTTTTTCTGCTTTTTTCTCTCTGTTTTTTCTCTTATTTTGCTGCTCTCCTTTTTTTTTTTCTGCTCTCTTTTTGCTGCCTCTTGCTAGGTCATTAGAGGGGTTTATATATAGTCTAGAATATCTCTATTTAGGAAAGATTTAATGCATTAATTCTAGGACGTAAATCACTACTGATTTGCAATAAAAAAACGCAAAAGGAAGCTGCAATATTCTGATTTTGTGTTGGTGCTTTACGTCTGATTTCTTTCCAGTTTTAGAGGAGGGTGTGGCTATTTTCTTTCCTTCCATAGGGCCAGCTGCTCCCTTTCA
>Ga0325403_1002131_pt1 | contig 17263 bp, 19 predicted proteins | sample PopdelMetagenome_19_FD_205665 | JGI IMG/M metagenome (GOLD analysis project Ga0325403, IMG submission 205665) | Populus deltoides microbial communities from Bellville, Georgia, United States - Xylem-PdKOR-R4 | ecosystem: Host-associated > Plants > Phyllosphere > Stem > Wood/Secondary xylem...
TAAAGGTATCTTATATTATTAGATACGTTATTATAAAACATGCTTTAGTTAAGGAGTTATTGATACTTCAAGTGCAAAATGATGATATAAAACCTTGATAAAAATGCACTTTTAAGTACTAATCAGAGGGTCCTTGGTCAGCGTCTTTTTGAAAGAAAAAGCGATGGAAAACAGAGGCAGAAAACCCTTCTTCTTCCCCTGCTTCGCGCGTCTAGGGGAAGAAGAAGACCCACAGTGCTGTTCAAAACGAAACCATTTTGGGCTTTTTTTTTAATGAACAGTGGATAAAACGGCATCATTTTGGATAAAATGCGCCATTTCATTTCAAAGAAAAGGGTAGCAAAAACGTGTCAAAGTCCAAATCAGTCTTCAATTTGAAATTTATTCAATCAAGTCCTAAATTGCAATTTTGATTTTAAAATTAATTCAATTATATCTCTGCTAAATTCAATCGTCAGCCCTGAAGTTGGCCGCCTTTTCTAAATTGGTCCTTGGTTTTGGATTTATGCAATTTGACCCTCAATTGATCAACAACTTTCAATTTTCTTCAATTTAGCCCCTGATCTAGTCAATTTCAGTGCCTCCATTTACACTCCTTTTCTAGTTTGGTCCTTGGTTTCAGATTTCTTCAATTAAGTCCTTAATTGGCCATCAAACTTTAATATATATGCAATTAAGCCCCTGATTTGACTAAATTAACCTTCTAAAATTATAATTTGACATCAGAACTTTAATTTCTTCCAATTAAAGCCCAAATTGACTTAAAAATCAATTTTTCTTGCAATCAAACCCTCCATAAATTGAATTAAACCTTTAATAAAATTTAATTGAGTCCATAAATATTTGATATTGGACTTTTCTTCCTCAAATTGAATTTTCTTTATCAACAATGATCTCATCAGTCAACAAAATACTGTCAAATTTCAATCTTTGTATTTTTGAACCTCCTCAACTAATTTTTAGCCATTTTTTGAGCGTTATGGCATCCTCTTTTCACTACTATTAATTTTTATTTTTCTTCCAAATATATTTTTGATTTTTTTGCGTTTTTGTTTACCAAAAAATAGGTTATAACAGATTCCCCCTCTTTACAATACTTACATAGCAAAGACTTTGCGTAATAAGTTTTGTGAACGTAAACAAAATTGATCTTCCAAAATTGGTCTTCTCAAGCTTGGTCAACCAGAAAACCCATTCGGCGATTCCTTTGTATCAAAGCTAAAAGGTTATGTGTGTTTGGGCTAAACTAAGATCCTTTTCACCGATCCCGTTTAACCAAAACCAAAATCCTGTGTGGTTGGACTAAACTGAGATTTCTTTCGCCAATCCTTTTAACCATAACCAAAATTATGTGTGGTTGGGCTAAACTGAGATTTCTTTGGCCAATCCCCTTTAACCAAAACCAAAATCCTATATGATTAGGCTAAACTAAGATTCCTTTTGTCAATCCCCTTTAACCAGAATCAAAATCTTGTGTGTGGTTCATAATACCACAGTTCAATAAAGACTATTCTTGAAACCAAGATTGTTCCCTTCTTTTTCCCTTCCCGGGTCAAAACTAATCTCTTTGTTACTCCCCCTTCAATGATTCCTTCTTTGTCCACAAACTCACTGGACTTCAATTCAGATATTTCCTCAAGCAAGTCAAAAATAAAACTACATATGCAATACTCTAAAGTGGAATGATAATGCATGCACCCTTACCTGACTTGAAACATAAGTCCCCGACGTCTTGTAAAACCCTTCCCCTATTATGAGCTTATTTCGTGTGTTTGCAGTCAGATGTTGGCATGCATTTGTTACACTATCCTTCTTACCCATCATATTTCAAGGAAGAAGTCTCCACTTTTTCACTGGATGCCCCCCTTTTAATTCTTTATTACCCTTGTTTATCATGTTATTACCAATGCTTCTATTTGTCTTTCTCAAAATGAAGGGCTTTTGGGTTTTTGTCTTAGCATAAAAAGAAAAGGACAGGTTTTCCAGAAGAAATCTTTAACAAAAACTTGAAATTGTTCATGGCTACCAAGTTAACATATGCACTAAAGACTCATTTAAACAACTCCCATCAAAGGTTTTCTCAGGTTTTGGAATGCAGTTATCTTTGGGTTAGACCTTTTGTACAAAAGTGACCTTATGTTTAATCTTTTCAAAAGGTTTCAAGTATACACTTGAAAAGGCTATAAAAAAAGAAGGATTGTCTCGTACTAGCATTTTTCTTGCACGGACAATAGCAGATTACCACTCCTTTATGAGGTCTAGTAGGTCATTAGACCAATGTTTATTAAACCAAGTTACTAGCGCTTGATTAGAAAGGATTTCTAAAGGTTTGTAATGTAGGCTATATTTATAGGCTATGAAAGAAAGGAATTTTACAGTCTCAAAAGGTACTTGAGGGTTTCAAAGACCTGGGATCAACTATTCATCAATCATCTTTCTCTTATTGTTTTTGTAGGGAACAGACATATAACCTAGTTAACCTTAACGATCTGAATTCTCTTAACATGGGTCATACTAAAATAACCAATTTTTCGTTCTCTAATCTATGAAAGTCATTTGGGGATTCTATCCTCGATACCAGAAGCCAAAGTTTGTAACCCTGTTGTTTTTTCTTTTCTTTTCTTTTCTTTTCTTTTCTTTTCTTTTCCTCTTTTTTTTCAGAATGTCATCTAGATGATAATGAAAGCCTAAATATTACATGATCAATTCTAGCATCCATCTTCACTGCTTTGTCTGGATGATAAGGAAAAGACTGGCATCAGTATTTTCTACCCCCTAGTCTATGTCTCTTTTTTTTAAAAAAAACCATTTCAACATCGTTGGACTTTTTCTTAACCTTCCCCTTTCCTATTGATTCTATTAGTGTTTTTCAAATATCTCTTGTTTGCCCCCAGTGTAGGGTGTGATCCTAGTTCAAGTTGTCATAAGAAAGAAACCCGATCTAGCTTAAATGGGGACTATAAAGGATGAAATTTTTAGAAAGTGAATGGATGACAAAAATGGCCTTTTCTCATTTCAAAACGCATGTTGTTAGGATTGATAAACCTTGTTCTTATCCTAGGAAAATGTGTGTGATTACAGAGATGATTACCTAACCATTTATCCATGCAAATTCAAATAAATGCTATCAGAGACAAGGTTTTATCTCAAAGTTAGCTTTGGGGTTTATTTTGGTTTGATCACCTCTTTACCGAGAAATGCTTAAATTTCATCTTTGAACGCTTTAGATGCATTTCTTGTAATCATGCATAAAATCAGTTCTTTCAAGATAAACAAAATAAATGTCGCGAGATCAATGCAATGAAAGGGTTCTTCACACAAAGAAATCATGGCCAAACTTTACTTTATTGATTTTGGGAGAAAACCGAACACATTTAGACATAATATATCGTTACAGAGTTGGAATTCACAGGTCTGGCTAGATCTTCTCCATCCATTTTAGACAATTTCAGAGCCCCTCCTGAGAAAGCCTTCTTTACTATATAAGGACCTTCATAATTTGGAGCCCTATTGCTATGATCTTCTCCTGGTAGAGATAATAGTTTCTTCAGTACTAGATCTCCTTCTTGGAACACACGAGGCCTAACCTTCTTGTCATATGCCTTGGCCATTTTTTTCTGGTAAAGTTGAGGATGACAAATTGCGGCTATCCTCTTTTTATTGATCAGGTTTAACTGTTCATATCTCACTTTGGCCCATTCAGCCTCTTCTAATTCTAAATCCATCAACACCCTTAACGAGGGGATTTCTACTTCTAAAGGCATCACCGCCTCCATTCCATATACCAAAGAATATGGCGTAGTTCCTGTCAAAGTTCTTATTGTAGTGCAATATGCATGGAGAGCAAATGGCAACATCTCATGCCAATCTTTGTAAGTGACTACCATTTTCTGAATAATTTTCTTGATATTCTTGCTGGCTGCTTCCACAGCACCATTCATCTTTGGCCTGTATGGTGAGGAATGTGAATGCTTGATCTTCCATTTGGTACAGAGCTCCACTATTATTTTGCCATTGAAATTCTGTGCATTATCGGTACTATCTTTTCCACCGGACCATAGTGACAAATCAAGTTTTTCTCTATAAACCTCTTCACCACTTTCTGAGTCACATGGGCGTATGAACATGCTTCTACCCATTTGGTGAAATAATCAATAGCTACAAGAATGCATCTATGCCCATTGCTGGATTTTGAGTTAATAGGCTTGATCACATCAATTCCCCACATTGCAAATGGTCAGGGAGATGCTAGATTAAACAAAGAGGTCAGAGGTGCATTGACCTTATCATTATACACCTAACACTTGTGACATGTCCTGACATAGTCGATGCAGTCTTTCTCTAACGTCATCCAGAAATAATTAACCTTCTGTATTTTTCTTGCCATCATATATCCGTTAGCATGGGTTGAGCAAATCCTTTCATGGACCTCTCGCAAAGCCTTTCTAGCATCTGTTGCATTCAAACACCTTAGTAAGGTTCCATCAAATGATCTTTTATATAGAATCTCTCCATCTAGATAAAAACCCATAGGCAATCTCCTTGTTGTTACTCAATTTTTGACCCATGTTTTAATAAAATTGTTGAAAAATCCAAAAATAACGAAAAACAACAAAAAATCCAAAAAATAGTTTTTTTTAATATATTTGCATTGTTTTTAGCATTTTCAGCATCGTCTCAAAAGAATTTAAATTTTCAAAGATCTTTGGAACGCGTTCGACTTTTAACATGTTATTTTTAAAATCACTGATTTTCCTCATTCGAGGCAATGATGATAAGAAAATCCAAAAAAACAAGAAAAATCAAATTTACAAAAAAAAAAAAGTTGAGGGACCAATTTTGAGGCCCAAGCAATATTTTTACCTATAAATACTAGTCTCCACAACACACAAGAGGAGAGCAATTTTGCACAATGAAAGAGAACCACCAAAAACCCTAAACCACAAAAAACCCTAAAGTTTTCCCTAAACCTATCTTCTGTACAGGGAAGCCGCCGCCCCCATTTTTTTTGACTAAAAAGTAGAGAGCCCCTCTGGCTTCCTCGGATCTTCTTTAAACCGCTGACCCCCCTGGTGATTTTTTGTTTTCCTTCCCCCTTAGCCCAAAGACTCTCCCCCTCACCAGACTCACGGACCAGCCAAGACCTCTCTCTTTCCCTCAGTCGGTTCTCTCCACAACAGCCAACACTCCTTCTGTCCTCTCCTCTCACAGCCAGTTTGTTCTCCTTCTTCATCCATAGAAGTCAGCCACCGTTGCACCTCCATCTCCCATACCGGACAAGCTCCTCTCCTCCAACCGTTCCTCCAGCGCCCACAAACCCATCAACGCCGAAGCACCTTCCTCGGCAGCCTCTTCTTCTTTGGTCTTCTCAACAGCAAACGGCCAAATCAACAGCCCGAAGCCAGTCCAGCGGCGACACCCCCTCTCGGTCGTTCCTCCTAGGAGCCGCCAGCCATCGGAACTGAAGGAGAGGAAGACAGAAACCAAAGAAGGATCTGCGGTGAAATGGATCTAAAAGGAGAGAAGCAGATCTGAAAAAAAAAAACAAAAATAAAAGGCTAAAATCAATTGGTCTGTTGTCTTTTTTTTGGTGTTTTACAGGTCACTGCTGGTGAGGAAGGGAAGAAGAAAGTAAGTCGTTCCCGATCCCACCGTTTCCAGGCTCTTCCTCACGGCGGCACGTGGGGCAGATGCGCCGCCACTGTTCCTCCTGTTCCTGAGGCTCTGCAACACTGTTCCATGGCCTAGAAGGCCTTCCCTATAATTCCATATTGTTTTGGGGCTTTTATTGTAATTTTAATGTAATTTTTGTTTATTTGTTTTGAATTTGTATTTTGTATTGTGTATGTAAAAAAAAAACAAAAAAAAAGAAAAGAAAAAAGAAAATATAGTTAAAGTGTATGTATGGTTTGTATGTTTTTATGGATGTTTTTTTTATGATGAAATTGTAAAGAATAAAGAAGAATTTAATATTTTGATTTGCTCACGGATAAAGAATTATGAACTTATACGTAAGTCGCATTTCTAAAATTCGATGAAAGAATAAAATTTTTAAAACTTCTTTAACACATCAAGTTCACGAAGCAGCTTACCTCAGATAGGGTGCGTTGGGGGTGCTAATACCTTCCTTAACCACAACCAGTCCCTTACCCGTGAATCTCTGACAAGACCAGTATACCCAGGTTTCCTAGTAGCCCTTAATTAAATACTAGGTGGTGACTCCAACGAACCAAGCAAAGCAAATGAGAAATAAAAAAATCGCCAAGCCGATACGGCGCGGGTGACGTGCGACACTCCTTAAGGTTTTCTTAACCATCTTCGAAGCTCCCTCTGGATATTCTTGATTTTGCACAAAGTTCTTGATATTGTAATACCAAGGCTTCCTATCTATCTCTCCTTCAATCGAGCAATAATAAACTCAATTATTTCTGATGTCAATGTGTATTGGTTGTACCTTATGTCCGAGATCAATGGTAGCCATAGCAGCCAACGTAGTCAAAGCATGCAAAATGGTTCCCTTCTCTTCCCAGGAGGGTGAACTTTATCTTTTTGAAGTCATCTAATAGTGTGGACAAGTATTCCTGGTAAGGCTTCAACTTTTCTTCTTTGGTTTACCATTTTCCTTTCACCTAACAGATAATCAACATTGAGACACCATATACATCCACCTTTCTAATTTCATCTCTAATACAACTTCTAAACTAAGTATACAGGCTTCTTATTCAGCTGTATTGTTTGTGCATTCAAAGTGCAATTTAACTTAAGCTAGATATTGCTTCTGATCAGGAGAGACTATCACTGCATTGGCCCCGTTACCATATACATTCACTGCTTTGTCAAAAAACATAATCCACCAATCTGTCTTCTCTTCTTCTTCCTCTATTGACAATAAATTTTCATCTAGAAAATCAAAATCCAACGGCTTATAATCTTCAACAGCATTATCAGCTAAGGGGTTAGCAATCACACTCCCTTTCACAGCTTTCCTTGTCATGTACACTATATCATACTCTGACAACAAAACTTGCCACCTTGTAATTTGGCTAGAGAGATAGGGCTTGTTACATATATACCTCAATGGATCCATTTTTGAAATCAACCAAGTGGTTTGATATAACATATAATGTCGTAATATTTTTGCCTCCCATCCCAATGCACAACATAGTTTCTCTATCACTGTGTATCTAGACTCACATTCAATGAACTTCTTACTCAGGTAATAGATAACCCTTTCTTTCCTCCCTGTTTCATCATGCTGTCCTAGTAGAAATCCCATAACTGTTTCCGTCACTGTCAGATATAATATTAACAGCCTTCTTAACACAGGAGGAACAAGCAAAGGCGGACTTTGCAAATAACGCTTGATTTTATTAAATGCCTCCTCACACTCCTCATTCCAAGTCCCAGGATTCTTCTTCCTCAGCAGTAGGAAGATAGGTTCACATGTGGTAGTTAGTTGAGCTATAAATCGGGTAATATAGTTCAACCTCCCCAAAAATCCCCTCACATCTTTCTCTGTCTTTGGGGTTGCCATGGATTGGATGGCTTTTGCTTTATCAGAATCCACCTATATACCTTTGCCAATAACTATAAATCCTAGCAGCTTGCCGGACTTCACCCGAAACGAACATTTTGCAAGGTTGAGCTTTAGTTCATACTTTCTCAATCTTTCAAATAACTTCCTCAACACCTTGACATGATCTTCTCCCCCTTTTGACTTAGCAATCATATCATCTACATACACCTCGATTTCCTTGTGCATCATATCATGGAATAGAGTCACCATGGGTCTCTAATAGGTGGCCTCTATGTTCTTTAAACCAACAGCATAACCTTGTAGTAATAGGTTCCCCAAGGGGTGACAAAAGTCATTTTGGCCTTGTCTTCTAGAGCCATCTTTATCTGGTTGTATCCTGTGAAACTATTCATAAAGGAATATGTGGAAATACAGGAACATTGTCAACAAAAATGTCTATATGGGGTAGTGGAATATCATCTTTAAGGCTAGCTTTGTTCAAATTTTGGAAGTCCATACAAACTCTAATCTTTCCTTCCTTCTTAGGTACGACAACAATGTTAGATACCCACTACGGGTATTTAACAACTTCTAGGAATCCAGCATTTCATTGATCCTCGAGTTCTGCTTTCACTTTGATCCATGTAAGACCAATTTCTGCTTGACTAGTTTACAACCTTCTTCTAATGGGATCTTGTGTACAATGATATTTGTGTTCAACCCATGCATATCCTCGTAAGACCAAGCAAAAACATTTGCATACTCATGTAGTAGAGCAGTTAACTCCGCCCTTTGCTGAGGTGTGATCAAGGTCCCTATTTTCAATTCTTTTTTAGACTAATCACTACCCATATTTTTGGTTTCGAGTTCTTCAGCAGCAGGTTCCCAGATTTTTTCATGTTGCTCTACTAGCTTTGTGAATTCTCTGATATTGCTTTCATCTCATTCTTCTTCTTCCATTATGATTACATATTCGTTAAAGTTTGGCCATTCATTCTTGATGTTAAATGTGTGTGATGTTGTGGAAGATCCGCTTTCAGGATTCCTAGAAGTGGAAAATGTTTGATGTAAAAGCAAGAATATTAAGACAAATAAATGTAGAGAAAAACATGATCTCATTGATTAGAATAAAAATAGGCTCAATGACAAAGACAAAATCTGGCTGACTTCATAAGCCTTAATTGTCAACCAGAATGACAAAAGCAAATAAAACAATGACAGAGGCATATGAAGGCTAACAAAGTGGGTTTACATTTTAAACACTACTGGAGCTTTTTAGGTCACCCAGCTTTGAAACTTTTCACCCTCGGCCAGCTTTCACACAAAAATCTTGGTGGGGACTTCTTCTAGAATATGAACAGTCAGTTGTGGTAGCGCTTCATCTTCCCTTTGAACTACTATTTTCGTGTCACTTCCTTCCACTTATCTTCCTCCAAGGTGTTGATGCTCACAGTTACCAACCATTGAACAACGTCTTCTGCTCCGTTATCTGGTTGCATCACATATCTTGCCTTTGGGAAAGACACCATAAGAGAAGGGATTTCCAATTCTTCTTCTTCAGGCTCTCTTCCCTCAATTCTAGCCATTCTTCTTTCTCTTCGTTTATCGACAGCCCAATGATGATCCTCCTTTTTAGGCTTATATCCTAGCCCAAATCTTTGGTCAGCACATCTTATCTTGATCGGATTGATCCTTTTTGGTATTCCAGTGATAAGGTCATACTGGAATGGGATTCCACGTTCCAAGAAGCATTTAGCTGCCATCCTTGCTGCTTCTGAAATCCTTAGCTTTCTTAACACCGTGCTCTCAGGTACCCACTCAGTGTTTACAATCTCAAAAGCATGGAAATTCTCATTCCTGCAATCCTTCGCCTCAATGAAAGGTATGGCCACATTCTTTACCATGGATATTGTTTCCTCTGTTTTGACGGTTACTAACATCCCGTTCATGATATATTTCAAACACTAGTGTAGTGATGAAGTTACCATCCCAGCTGCATAAATCTAAGGCCTTCCTAGCAACATACTATAGGAAGGGTGGATATTCATAACTTGGAGTGCCACTAAGAACATTTGTGGTCCCACATACAGCTCTACCTCTAAACTCCCAATGATCTATCTAGGCGAGCCATCATATGCTCTTGCCATCATGGTACTAGGCTTCATATGAGATTCGTCAACTGGCATTTCTTTCAATATGTGTTTCGGCAATATGTTATGAGTTGAGCCGTTATCGACGAGTACCTTTCTGCTAAGGCAATCTTTGCATTTAACGGTGATATACAAGGGTTTGTTATGTCCAGTTCCTTCAGTATCTAATTCATTAGCCGTGAAGTATAGGTAATTAGACACATGGAATCCTCCCTACCAGGTGCTCCATGGTTTTCTGTTCAATGTCCTGGGATACATATGCCTCATTCAATACCTTTTCCAGGGCATTTCGATACGGCTCAGAGCTGAGTATCAAGGACATGAGGGATATCCTAGCTAGAGAGTCCTTTTAAGTTGATCTACTATGCAGTACTCACTGTGCTTTATCATCTTCAGAAATTCATTTGACTCCTCTTCCGTTACTGGCTTATTAACCTTTATTTCTTTGTCAAGATCCACCATTTCCTTGCCTTTGGCTCTCTTCAACTCCTTGGGCATAAAACAATGACCACTTCGCGTTAGCCCATCGATCTCAGTATGAAATAAAAGGAGGAGGGCTTGAATGTTTGAGGTATAACCATAATTATATGGCATTGCACTGTGATCTCTTTTTGTAAATGAAGGTTTAGGTTTAGTCAGGATCAGCTTTGGTAACCCATTAGCTGTAGTTTGAACTCTACATACTTCTGACGATTTATCTCAGCCTTCCATCATACTCACCTCCTGGTTGCCCCCATGGTTTCAATCCTCAATTCTCCCAAGATTAGCATCTTTGCAACCTTCTGGCAAAACTTGATGCAATCCTCGATATAATGTCCCTCTTTCCCATGGAACTCACAATAGTCATCCCTTCCCAGCTGATATTCAGTGTTCATTTTCAGGAATCCTAATTGTAACAACATGTTGTACAACCTTTTCATAGATGGCTTCAACACTTGGTTTTGATTACCAATCTCTATCATGCCTACTCTCGTATTACCAGCAGCATGATTAGGCAATGGATTTGAATTGATGTTAGGCGCGTCTTGGAAAGATACCCTCCTTATTTTGATGAGTTCTAACAACTTCCTTTTGAAAGCGTAGTAAGTTTCAATTTCGTGCCCAGGATTACCGGCATGGTATTCGCAAGCTAGTTCTGGCTTGTACTATATGGGAAAGGGTGGTTGGATCGTTGGTAGAAGGATTGGAGTTATTGGCCCAATGTTGAGCAATTTAGCGTACAAATCATTTAAAGGCATTGGTAGTGGAAGTAACTACTCAAAAGTATATTTCATTTATGGCTTTTGGTAGTTGTTTTGGTTGTTTGGTGGGTGATTTATCCGGCTGGTTGAATTTGGGTGCAAGGGTTTGGTAAAGTTTATGTTTGTGAATTGAAGGGTGGGCATTTGTGGGTTTGGGTAATTTACTATTTTGCCTTTATACCCTCCTTCCAAGTTGTTAATATCCCATTCTCTTCTTTTTCCAATAAAACCCTTTTTTTTCTAGAGGCTCTGGTATGCGTCCGGCTTCAATGCATTGCTCTATCCTCTCTGCTACGCGTACCATGTCATAAAAACACTGAGATGAGCTGCTCATTAAATGCTCATAGTAAGGTGCTTTAAAAGTATATCATATCTTGGCTCATAATACCATTGGACCTACTTTCAGAAGGCCCATCCGCTGTTAAATCCACAATGGTTGGCGATTGAGCCGACCAGATAGGGATGGCTGGCACAAAATGTTGTTCTGCTACTGAATTTGCCCCTAGATTCTGAGATGCGATGCGAATGTGAGACGCGAGTGAACCTGTAAATGGCTGGGCAGACATTCTCTCCCCACTTTTTGCTTTTAACAGTTGTTCAAGCAGATTAGTCATCCATGACACTTCATTTTTCACTTATTCTAATTCGCTCTAGTAGCGGGATCCCAGTAGAGCCCTTTCTTCGTGTTCCATTCTTGTTCTGAGCCTGGTGTAGTGGACCTTAGGTGGGGGACCTATATTTCACTAAAGTATGCAAATGACATATTATAAATAGATGTATAATGAAAATGAGATGCATATGTGATGCATGTTTTTTAAAACTGATTCATGACTTTTGTAATCCCTTAAGCAAGATTTCTAAGCCGAACTGATTGTTGTAAAAGAGTATATGCCAAGTTCTTTATCAGGATTTGACTACCGGAACTCATTTAGAAAGGAAGATAGGTTATAACCTTTTTATAACTAACCAAAGCTTGTACAAAAAGTTTACAAAATAACAACAGCCCTAATACATTGCTACTCTAAAAGGCATTTCCCTTATTGGCTAAGGCTTTAATAAAGGAAGTGAGAGCCCCCGGGTATTCTCGATACTTTATAGCACTATTTCCAACTTGGGTAGCTTGTTTTTGCATCCTCTCAGCATAGCAGGCCACTTGCTCGACTTGTTTCGTCATATGTCTTAGTTTGTCATGCAACAAGGTGTTATTTGTGATTATCACTTCATTGCTGGCTCATAAGGCTTCATTGCTTCTTTCCAATGCTTAGACCATTGTCTCTAACCGTGCTAACTTAGCCCTGGCTCTTTGTAGTTCTTCTCTTTTGATGTTTAGCTCGGTTATTTTGGAGTTCATTTGAACTGCAAAGCTGTCAATATATTCTTGACATTCCTGGCGCTCTTGCTTCAGCTCATTTAACTTTTCCTCTATCACACCGTAATGACTTCTCAACCCCTCTTCTTGTATCTCCAGCTCAGATTGTAGAATCATTATCTATTCTTTTGAATACTCGGCCCTTTTTTGGTAATCTCTTATGTCAGCCTCGACAACCTTTCTCATACTTCTCTCCTCCTCTAACTGTACCATATATTAGCCATGCGTTCTTCTTTCTTCTTCCATGTCAAGGTGGGTTAGCCGATTCTTCTCTTTTTTAGCTCTCATCTTCCTTAGAAACTGCTCCTTTCTCTCTTCAAGGAATCCAATATCTATTTATTTGTATTTATCTTGCCTTTTACTAATTTCTTGATCTTGGCCAACTCTTTTTCTATGTGCCCATTTTTGTCAACCACTTTATCATTTTCAGTTATGCGATCCTTCAACTCATCCTGGATCCCTTTAGCTATTGCTTCAACTATCTCTGCCCTTTTCTACTATTGTTTTAATTGCTCCTCTTTATCTTCCAATTGTTGGTTTAAGCAAATCCTCATCGTATTTTCTTCCTCCAATTGTTTTTTCCAGGATTCGCTTTTGCCCTTTGTTTTTGCTGAGATCGGCGCCGTATTTTTCCAACTGTCTTCTTAGCTCTTCCTCATTATCAGTCCTTTTTTCTTGTTGGCTGCTCTATTGTTGACTCGGGATGATTAGGTCAGGACCCTACTACCCCAGAAAGCTTTCCATTTCTCCAGACTGCATAATTTTAACTGACAGATGATTCAAACATGTTGCCTTCTTCCCTTTTCACCAATAAAGGCCTTTCTCAGTCTTGTCGAATGAGTCCCATTTCTTTGAGGTATGGTTGATGTTTGAATAAACCCATGAAATCTGCTAAACCCAAAGTTCTTGGTGTGTACTGCATTCCACTCAACTGTCTTGTTACGAGTGCCGGGGCATAGTTGATCTATCCAATTACACCAATCAGGGGAACCCATACCTTGCTTCCACAACTCATTATGCAGACTGTGTTGTTCATCCATGGTGTTTTCCATTTGAAGTTGCTTTGTGGTAGTGCAGCATACTTCCTTATCCATGCTTTCTCATCCCAATGTCTCCAAGTCTCCTCCATTGTAACCTTTAGTGGTCGAAGGTCAAACCACAAAAGTTGTTGAAAATGTCCCTTAGTGTTTCAATATGACTGATAATCCATAAATACAACATAGAGATGCCACATCTCGTGGCTCCCTTGCCATTCATTCTATAATGGTTGAGTGTAACAACCCAGCTTTTCAAGCCTAAATAATGGTAAAAAAAAATTTTGTACTTGACACACATTGTGTCAGTAATTGGTGAACCTGTTTCCTCACATTATCAAGATACAATCCATACATCAACAACAATCAACCTTTCATTTAAAAGTGAATCTTACATAAACCCAGAATATTATGTTTTTGTGTTGTTACTATTCAAATGAAGAAAATAATGAATCAGATATTATTCATGGATGGACAATATTTATTCATGTGTTTTTATTTTGTTTTATTTTTATTTTCTTCAATATAACAATAACTTTACTTTGTAAAATAACATCTTTGTCTTTTACATATGCATGTGTGAGTAAATATTTATTTTTAAAAAAAAACAATGTTAACGAGTTTTTGTCAAGTTAGGATCATGTTTTTTATATTAAGTTTGGGTTTTAACAACTAGGTTAACATGTCTCCTAGTCTTTTGGGACTGACGTAGGCCTAACATATTTTTAAAAAAACCTTAAAAAAAGCTTAGTAATAAGTCGATGAGTTTTTGTCAAGTTAACATCAAGTTTTGATTAAACCTAAATTTAGATTTTAATGGTTAGGTCAGCATGTCTTCTAATTTTAGGAATCGACGTAGGCCTAACATGATGCTTTAAAACTTGAAATAATGTCAATAATGGGTCCATGAGTCTCCTCAAACTACAGACCAACATGAGATGAACGTAGTATTTTATTCAATCTATTGCTTCATAAATAATAATAATAATAATAATAATAATAATAATAATTTGAAAAAAAAAAGTTGTTAAACTCCATATTTTGGATAGTAATGGCATGCATACAAATAAATTTAGGATAAAACACATAGTTAAGATAACATTTCTTTGGAAACGATGCGATAAGTGTGATTTTCATCCTTCTTTAAGTATAATCAACCCTTTGTTAGATATAAGAAACCAATGTATATTTTTGAATTCTTGTTCTCCTTAAAAACTAAGTGGCAACTCCATTTTCTATATTCTCCTTTAATTTTAGAGGTCTGATATTTTTATGTTAGGTGCAACATAAATAACACCCAACCTTGGTTGTGCTATTCAAATCTATCTCAAAATCAAAATCTTCAAAGTTTGAGTTTTTTTATGTATTCCCATAATCCTTATAATTAATATCCTATACTTTTCCAACAAGGTCAAAGACTTAAACATCTTCAGCATTCTCGCACCAACTAGAGTATCAAGTCTCCTCAAGCATATAAGAAAATTTCAAAAGCAATCAATAGTACATTAACCATTTGAGCATTTCTATCCTTTTTTTTTTAATAGTATAATAATAATAATGATAATGATGATGAGTATAAATATTTACAGAAGCCATGGTTCATTCAATCTATCATTGCCTATGATTCAAAAAACATATTTACAACTTGATTTAAAGAGGGTAGCTTTCATATAAAAAAGAAAAATGGTGCATATATCATAAACACATAATACTTTAAGATCATTGACGAAGCAACCTAGATATGATGTTATCTTGATAATGAGCAAATCATTTAGTTGAATCCAAGTAAAAAAGATAAACTGAAATGAGTCTCCCATGTTGGCTTTTAGTGAACATGAAGAAAAATCATCATGGTGATAAAAAAAATCATATGTTTGAACATTGCAAATTGAAGTCATACTAGTACTTTTTATATATCTCAAACTTTGTTCTTGTGTATTGGAATTTAACCCTGGAGCTTGATATGAAGAACCACCCAAAAAATAACTTTAGATACTTCTCCGTTAACGTTGACTTATAGGCAAAATACCACGCTTCTCATTGAATTAGTGGGCATAAAGTTTAACATGAGCTCAAAAATCGAATATGGATTATTATGATTATCAATCGATAATGTTCGCAAAACTAGAAGATATCAAAAAATATATCGATGGATTGCTTATAATTAAGAAGGTTTATGATGATTATCAGTCGACGATGTTAGCATAACTTGATGACATAGACAAAAAAAGAAAAACAAAAGGATTTGTGCTAATGGATTGTTTAAAAGGAAAAGGTCAAACGAAAATACAATTATAATAAGGTGCACAGCAAGTTCTTTTATAGATGGGGTTTAGAATAGAAGGCAGTACTTCCTATTGATTATAAAGATAAGGAAATTTAAAGATGGTAAAGGAACAGTTTTAGGTCTGTTTGTTTACAGGAAAATAGTTTTTTTTTAAGTAGTTTTCTTGCAAAGTGAATTTTGGAAAAGAAAACTATTTTCTGATGTTTGATAGTGTCATAAAATATAAGTTGGAAAACACTTTCCAGTATTTGATTATGTTATGGAAAATGAGCTGGAAAGTACTTTATTAATATTTTGTTTTTTTTCAAGTTTATTAAAATAATAAGAAACAAATCTTACAAATTAAAAAGTTGAATGGGAATGGAATTGAAAACAAATCTAATTTCATAAATTATCTCAAATAAAATAAATAATAATCAAAATAATAGAGATCAAATCTGATAGATAAAAAAATTAAAAGATGAAATTAAAATAATAATAATTACAATTTCATAAATTATTTTAAATAAAATAAGTAACAATCAAAAGAATGAGAACCAAATTTGATAGATAAAAAATTTCAATAAAAAAATGATAAGAGAAAAATAAATAATAATCATAAAAATAAGGACCAAAGTTAATATAAAAATCAAATTAAATCAAATTTTAAGGGATGAATTTGAAAAAAAAAAAGATTCAAACAAAATATATAGCAATCAAAAGTTTGAGGACCAAATTTGATATAATCAGCAAATAATATGATATTTCTAAAATTTTCACAACTTCTGGAAAGTGTTTTCCGTCCAAAATAAAAGGAAAACACTTTCTTGAAAATTAAGCCAAATTTTTCTTTGACAGGAAGTGTTTCCCGTTGACTGGAAAGTGTTTCCCGTTGACCAACTTTTCTAATGCAAACAAATACAGAAAAGGTTAGAAAGTGGTTTTCTGAAAATTACTTTTCGAGAAACAAATGCACCCTTAAGAGCATAAATAGTCCATAGCCTAGGGCATTGCTTTTCTATGTCATACTTGTATCAACTTTTTAATTAAAGAAACAAGAACAAGTAATTGTTAATTTGATACATAAATAGTAACTAACTTTCTCATCCTATCACGAATGTACTCTTCATCATCAACTCATCTACTTACATTTAAAGTTTTTTTGTCTTCTTGGGGTTGCTTCTATAGGTTGGATGGTTAGAAAAAAAAATAAATTTTTGTGAAAATATTTTTAAATTTGCTTAAAATTTAAGCAATAAATTTGCTTCCTTTTGTGGGTGTTCCGACCATGACTGCAATATTCTTGCCAAGCTCACCCTCGGATATTTTTGCTCGAGATTGAGATTCTTTCTATTGAAATTCTTCATTGTTGTCTTTCAAGCCACTAACATGGTCAAGTGTAAATGTGGAGGAGGGTCACCTTACCGTCCTATATTTCCAAAATATTTATGCAATTGTATACATATATAGAGTATAGTAACATAAAATTTTAGTATTTAATTTTCTCTGTCGACCCCCCTCTATTAATAATGAAAAATACAATGAGAGTTAAATTTGAACTATTGTAAAAAAAAGTATTGAATGCTACATATTTCAATAGCTAGTTTTCTTAAAAAATGCACAATTCCATTATTTAATTTGTATATTATCTCAAATGCATAGAGTCTTAACAAATTATAAGAATTTA
>Ga0325403_1002134_pt1 | contig 17256 bp, 16 predicted proteins | sample PopdelMetagenome_19_FD_205665 | JGI IMG/M metagenome (GOLD analysis project Ga0325403, IMG submission 205665) | Populus deltoides microbial communities from Bellville, Georgia, United States - Xylem-PdKOR-R4 | ecosystem: Host-associated > Plants > Phyllosphere > Stem > Wood/Secondary xylem...
GGTCAGCGACCGCGGCCAGCTCGTGGCCGAGATCGACGTGACCGCCGAGCCCGACGCCGACCTCGCCGAGGTCGCCGCCGCGGTCGACGCGACCGGCGCGCAGCTGGCGCAGGTCATCGGCCGTGACGACCTGCGCGGCCGGGTGGCCGTGCACGTCGCCCGCCGCCAGCGCCAGGGCAGCCGGGTGCACTGACCCACCACCCACCACCCAGCGACCCCCGTCCGGACCCCGTCCGGACGGGGGTCGTCGGCGTCTGGGGGTCGTCTGGACCCGGGCGGGCGGGCGGTGGGCGGGTGCTGGATGGGGCACGTGCCTGATCTCGCCTTCGTCGCGCTGACCCTCGTGGTCTTCGCCGTCCTCGCCCTGCTCGTCAGCGGCCTCGAGCGGCTCGGCCGGTCCGGCGGCCAGCGGTGAGCGCCGAGTCCGTCGTGCTGCTGCTCCTGGCGCTCGCGCTGGCCGGCTACCTGCTGACCGCCCTGCTGGACCCGGAGCGCTTCTGATGGGCGGCCCGTCCGACGCCGCAGCCGGCTTCCTCACTACCGCCGCCCTGGTGGTGGCCCTGGTCCTGGTGCACGCGCCCCTGGGCGACCACATGGCCCGCGTCTACAGCTCGACCCGTCACCTGGCGGTGGAGCGGCTCCTGTACCGGGTCGCCGGCGTCGACCCCGACGCCGAGCAGCGCTGGCCGGTCTACGCCCGCGCCGTGCTGGGCTCCTCCCTCGTCTCGGTCCTGCTCCTCTACGCCCTCCAGCGCCTGCAGGGCCTGCTGCCGCTCTCGCTCGGCTTCCCGGGCGTGGCGCCGCCCACCGCCTGGAACACCGCCGTCAGCTTCGTCACGAACACGAACTGGCAGTCGTACTCGGGTGAGTCGACGATGGGCCACCTGGTCCAGGCCACCGGTCTGACCGTGCAGAACTTCGTCTCGGCAGCCGTCGGGATGTCGGTGGCGGTCGCCCTCGTGCGCGGGTTCACCCGGAGCCGCACCGACAGGATCGGCAGCTTCTGGGTCGACCTCGTGCGCACCTGCGTCCGCGTCCTGCTGCCGCTGGCGCTCGTCGCCGCCGTCGTCATGCTGCTCGGCGGCGTGGTGCAGAACCTCTCCGGCCCGACCGCCGTCACCACCGTCGCGGGGGGCACCCAGACCATCACCGGGGGCCCGGTCGCCTCCCAGGAGGCGATCAAGGAGCTCGGCACCAACGGCGGCGGGTTCTTCAACGCCAACTCCGCCCACCCCTTCGAGGGCCCGACCGCGTGGGTCAGCCTCTTCCAGGTCTTCCTGCTGCTGGCCGTCCCCTTCTCCCTGCCGCGCACGTTCGGCCGCCTGGTCGGCGACAGGCGCCACGGCACCGCGGTCCTCGGCGTCATGGGGTTCCTCTGGCTGACGTCGGTGACCCTGACGGTCTGGGCCGAGGTCGCCGGTGCCGGCGCCGCCCCGCAGGCCGCGGGCGCGGCGATGGAGGGCAAGGAGGTCCGCTTCGGCGAGGTGCTGTCGGGCCTGTTCGCCGCCTCGACCACGGCCACGTCGACGGGCGCGGTCAACGGCTTCCACGACTCCTTCACCGCCGCGGGCGGCGGCGTCACGTTGCTCAACATGGTGCTGGGGGAGGTCACCCCCGGCGGGACCGGCTCGGGCCTGTACGGCCTGCTCGTGCTCGCCGTCATCGCCGTCTTCCTCGCCGGGCTCATGGTGGGGCGCACCCCCGAGCTGCTCGGCAAGAAGGTCGGGCGCGGCGAGGTCACGCTCGTGGCCCTCTACGTGCTGGCCACCCCGACCCTGCTGCTGGTGGGCGCGGCGCTCACGGCCGGGGTCCCCGCCCTGCGCGAGGCCTCCCTGCAGGACTCCGGCGCCCACGGGCTGTCCGAGGTGCTCTACGCCTACGCCTCGGCGTCCAACAACAACGGGTCGGCCTTCGCGGGCTTCGGCGCCGCCACGGACTACCAGAACACCGCCCTCGGGCTGTGCATGGCCTTCGGCAGGTTCGTGCCGGTGCTGCTGGTCATCGCCCTGGCGGGCCGCCTGGCCGCCCAGGCGCCGGTCCCGGTCACCGCCGGCACGCTGCCCACCCACACCCCCCTCTTCGCGAGCCTGGTCACCGTCGTCGTCCTCGTCGTCGCCGGTCTGACGTACTTCCCGGCGCTCGCCCTCGCACCGATCGCTGAGGCCCTCTCATGAGCACCCCCGTCATGGCCCCCTCCTCCCCCGACGCCCCCCGCCAGGACGCCCACCGGGGGCGGGACGAGCAGTCCGCGGCACCGCGCGCCGGTGCCTTCGACGCCCGGTCGCTGGTCTCCTCGCTGCCCGCGGCGCTGCGCAAGCTCGACCCGCGCCACCAGGTGAAGAGCCCGGTGATGTTCGTCGTGTGGATCGGCTCGGCGCTGACCACGGCGTACGCGGTCACCGACCCGAGCCTGTTCACCTGGCTGGTCACCCTGTGGCTGTGGGCCACCGTGGTCTTCGCGGGCCTGGCCGAGGCCGTGGCCGAGGGCCGCGGCAAGGCCCAGGCCGAGACGCTGCGCCGCACCCGCACCGAGACCACCGCCCGCAAGCTCGTCGACAGGGCCACGGGTGCCGAGGAGGCCGTCGCGGCCACCGCCCTGCGCCGCGGCGACCTCGTGGTCGTCGAGGCCGGGGAGGTCGTCCCCGGCGACGGCGACGTCGTCGAGGGCGTCGCGAGCGTGGACGAGTCGGCGATCACGGGCGAGTCCGCCCCGGTCATCCGCGAGGCCGGCGGTGACCGCTCGGCGGTCACCGGCGGCACCCGCGTGCTGTCCGACCGCGTCGTCGTCCAGATCACCGCCGAGCCGGGCAGCACCTTCATCGACAGGATGATCGCGCTGGTCGAGGGGTCCGCCCGCCAGAAGACCCCCAACGAGATCGCGCTGGACCTGCTGCTGAGCTCGCTGACGCTGGTCTTCCTGCTCGCCGTCGTCACGCTGCAGCCGCTGGCCGCCTACTCCGGCCAGGCGCAGAGCATCCCCGTGCTGGTGGCCCTGCTGGTCTGCCTCATCCCCACCACGATCGGCGCGCTGCTGTCGGCCATCGGCATCGCCGGCATGGACCGCCTCGTGCAGCGCAACGTGCTGGCCATGTCGGGCCGCGCCGTCGAGGCGGCCGGTGACGTGGGCGTCCTGCTGCTCGACAAGACCGGCACCATCACCTTCGGCAACCGCCGCGCCACCGCGCTGGTGCCCCTGGACGGCGTGGAGCCGGGCGCTCTGGCCGACGCGGCCCGCCTGTCGAGCCTGGCCGACGAGACCCCCGAGGGCCGCTCGGTCGTCGAGCTCGTCGACGCGTCGCGCGACGGGTCCGAGGACGCGCCCGCGGGTGCGGTCTTCGTGGAGTTCACGGCCCAGACGCGCATGAGCGGCGTCGACCTGCTGGGCGGGCGCGTGCTGCGCAAGGGCGCCGCGAGCGCGGTCACCGCGTGGGTGCGCGAGGCCGGTGGTGACGTGCCGACGGAGCTGTCCGAGGTGGTGATGAGGATCTCGCAGTCGGGAGGCACCCCGCTCGTCGTGGCCGAGCGCGTCGGTGACGCCCCCGCGCGCGTGCTGGGCGTCATCCACCTCAAGGACGTCGTCAAGCCCGGGATGGCGGCGCGCTTCGCGCAGCTGCGCGAGATGGGCATCCGCACCGTGATGGTCACCGGCGACAACCGGCTGACCGCGCAGGCGATCGCCGCGGAGGCCGGTGTCGACGACGTCCTCGCCGAGGCCACCCCCGAGGACAAGCTCGCGCTCATCAAGCGTGAGCAGGCCGGCGGCCGCCTGGTGGCGATGACCGGAGACGGCACCAACGACGCCCCCGCCCTGGCCCAGGCCGACGTGGGCGTGGCCATGAACTCGGGCACGTCGGCCGCCAAGGAGGCCGGCAACATGGTCGACCTCGACTCCGACCCCACCAAGCTCATCGAGGTGGTGGCGATCGGCAAGCAGCTGCTCATCACCCGCGGCGCGCTGACCACGTTCTCCATCGCCAACGACGTCGCGAAGTACTTCGCGATCATCCCGGCCATGTTCGCGGGCATCTACCCCGCGCTGGACCGCCTCAACGTCATGGGCCTGTCCAGCCCGCAGTCCGCCATCCTCTCGGCGGTCGTCTTCAACGCGCTCGTCATCGTGGCGCTGATCCCGCTGGCCCTGCGCGGCGTGCGGTACCGCCCCTCCAGCGCGAGCGCGCTGCTGCGGCGCAACGTCCTGGTCTACGGGCTCGGCGGCGTGGTGGTGCCCTTCGTCGGCATCAAGGCGATCGACCTGCTCGTCTCCCTGATCCCCGGCTTCTGAGCCGAGAAGGAGCAACCCCGTGTCCCGCGTGCTCGACCTGACCCGCCAGTCCGCCGCCGGCCTGCGCCTGCTGCTGGCCCTCACCCTGCTCCTGGGGGTCCTCTACCCCGCCGTCGTCCTGGGCGTCGGGCAGCTCGTGCCCGGCCGCGCTGGAGGCTCCATGATCACCGTCGACGGCCGCCCGGCGGGCTCGGCGCTGATCGGCCAGACCTTCGACGGGCCCGGCTGGTTCCAGCCCCGCCCCTCGGCCGCCGGTGACGGCTACGACCCGCAGGCCTCCGGCGCCTCCAACCTCGGCCCGGACAACCCCGACCTGGTGGCGAGCATCGCCGAGCGGCGGGCCGCCGTCGCCGCCAGCAACGGTGTGGACCCCGCGGCGGTGCCCGCCGACGCGCTCACCGCCTCGGGCTCGGGGCTCGACCCCGACATCTCCCCCGCCTACGCCCAGCTCCAGGTGGCGAGGGTCGCCAGGGAGCGCGGGCTGCCGGTGGCGGCGGTCGAGCAGCTGGTCGCCGAGCACACCCACGGGCGCGACCTGGGCTTCATCGGTGAGCCGACGGTGAACGTGGTGACCCTGAACGCCGCGCTCGCCGGCGCATGATGGTCCCGTGCTGAGGAGGGGCGGCCTGCGGGTCTACCTGGGGGCGGCGCCCGGCGTCGGCAAGACCGTGGCGATGCTCGGCGAGGGCCTGCGGCGCGCCGAGCGCGGCCAGGACGTGGTGGTCGCCGTCGTCGAGACCCACGGGCGCGCGCACACCGCCGCGGCGCTGGCGGGACTGGAGGTGGTGCCGCGCCAGCGCCTGGCGCACCCCGCCTCGCCCGCGACGACCCTGGAGGAGATGGACGTCGACGCCGTGCTGGCCCGCGCCCCGCGGCACGCGCTGGTCGACGAGCTGGCGCACACCAACGCCCCCGGGGCGCGCAACGCCAAGCGCTGGCAGGACGTCGAGGAGCTGCTCGCGGCGGGCATCGACGTGACCACCACGGTGAACGTGCAGCACCTGGAGTCGCTGAACGACGTCGTCGCGCAGATCACCGGGGTGCGGCAGCGCGAGACGGTCCCCGACGACGTGGTCCGCGCCGCCGACGCCGTCGAGCTGGTGGACATGAGCCCCCAGGCGCTGCGGCGGCGGCTCGCGCACGGCAACGTCTACGCCGCCGAGCGCGTCGACGCCGCGCTGGCCAACTACTTCCGGGTGGGCAACCTCACCGCGCTGCGCGAGCTGGCGCTGCTGTGGACCGCCGACCGGGTCGACGCCGCGCTCGCCACCTACCGCGCCGAGCAGGGCATCGCCGCGCCCTGGGCGGCCCGCGAGCGCGTGGTGGTGGCCCTGACCGGCGGGCCGGAGGGCGACGCGCTGCTGCGACGGGCCGCCCGGGTCTCGCAGCGGGCCGCGGGCGGTGAGCTCCTGGCGCTGCACGTCTCGCGCTCGGACGGGCTGACCGGCGCCGCACCCGACGCGCTGGCCCGCCAGCGGGTGCTCGCGGAGAGCCTCGGGGGCAGCTGGCACTCGGTGGTCGGCGAGGACGTCGCGGCCGGGGTGCTCGACTTCGCCCGCGGGGTCAACGCCACCCACGTCGTCGTCGGCGCCAGCCGCCGCAGCCGGCTCGCGGCGGCGCTCGCCCCGGGCGTGGGCCAGAGGGTCATCGACGGCTCGGGCGACATCGACGTGCAGGTGGTCACGCACGACGCCGCGCGCGGCGGGCACCGGGGCACCGGGGGCCCGCCCCCGTCCCCGCTCCCGGGGCGGCGCCGGGCGGCCGGGTGGGTGCTGGCGGTGGTGGCGCCGGTGGCGCTGACCGCGCTGCTGCACGTGACCCGCGTCAACCACGAGCTGCCGAGCGAGCTGCTGCTGTTCCTCGCGCTCGTGGTGGGCGTGGCGCTGGTGGGCGGCATGTGGCCGGCGCTGCTGGCCGCGGTGCTCTCGGGGCTGCTGGCCAACTGGTTCTTCACCCCGCCGTACGGGACGCTCACGATCGCCCGGCCCGCGAACGCCCTCGCCCTGTTCGTGCTGGTCAGCGTGGGCGCCGCGGTCGCCGCCGTCGTCGACACGGCTGCGCGGCGCGCCCGCGACGCGGCCCGGGCCCGCGCCGAGGCCGACGTGCTGGCCACCCTCGCCGGCAGCGTGCTGCGCGGCGCGGAGGCGGTGCCCGCCCTGCTGGAGCGCCTGGTGGAGACCTTCGGGCTCCGCGGGGCGGCGCTGCTGGAGCGCACCCACGACGCCCCCGGCACCGCGCGCGACGTGTGGGACGCGGTCGCCGCCGCCGGGTCTCCGCCGCCGGCCTCCCCGGAGGCCGCCGACGCGGCGCTCCCCGTGGCCGAGCACCTCAGCATCGCCATCACCACCCGGGAGTCGGGGCGGCCGCTGTCGGCGTCCGACCTGCGGGTGCTCACCGCGGTCGCGGCGCAGGCCGGGACGCTGCTGGAGCGCGACCGGCTGCGCGAGGCCGCCCGGGGCGCGCGCCGCGAGGAGGAGCGCACCGCCACCCGCACCGCGCTGCTGGCCGCCGTGTCCCACGACCTGCGCACCCCGCTGGCCAGCGCCAAGGCGTCGGCCTCGACCCTGCGCGCGCTGGGCGCGGAGCTCGACGACGCCGACCGCGCCGTCCTGCTCAGCGACGTCGAGGCGGCGGTCGACCGCCTGCAGGGGCTGGTGGACAACCTCCTCGACATGAGCCGCCTGGACGCCCAGGCGGTGCGGGTGCGCTCCGAGCCGGTCTCCCTCGACGAGCTGGTGCCCCGCGCGCTGGCGGGCCTGGCCCCGGAGCAGGCGGCCGCCGTCGACCTGGACGTCCCCGAGGACCTGCCGCTGGCGATGACGGACGCCGGGCTGGTGGAGCGGGCGCTGGGCAACGTGGTGGAGAACGCGATGCGGCACGCGGTGGGTGCCGCTCCCGGCTCGCGGGTGCTCGTGCAGGCCGCGCACGTGGGTCGGGGTGGGACCGCCGGCGAGCTGCTGGTCAGGGTCGTCGACACCGGGCCGGGCATCCCCGACGACCGCAAGGCCCAGGCGTTCTCCGCCTTCCAGCGCCTCGGCGACGCTCCCGCGGGCCACGGCACCGGGCTCGGGCTCGCCGTGGCGCGGGGCCTCGTGGAGGCGTGCGGCGGGACCGTCGAGGCCGACGACACCCCCGGCGGCGGCCTCACGGTGGTGCTGCGCCTGCCCGTCGCCGCCCCCTGGGGTGCTGGGAGGGTGCTCCCGTGACGCGGGTGCTGGTGGTCGAGGACGAGCCCGCCCTGGCCCGGGCCCTGGCCATCACCCTGCGGGCGCGCCGCTACGAGGTGGAGGTCGCGCTGACGGGGGCCGCGGCCCTCGACGTCGCCGGACGCTGGAACCCCGAGCTGGTGGTGCTCGACCTGGGGCTGCCCGACGTCGACGGCGTCGACGTGCTCCGCGCCCTGCGCGGCTGGTCGAGCGCGCCGGTGCTGGTGCTGTCGGCGCGGCACGACAGCACCGACAAGGTCGAGGCGCTCGACGCCGGCGCCGACGACTACGTCACCAAGCCGTTCGCCGTCGACGAGCTGCTGGCCCGGCTCCGCGCGGCGCTGCGCCGGCGCGACCCGGTCGCCGCTGACCCGGTGGTGACCACGGCGGGCTTCACCGTCGACCTGCCCCGGCGCCTGGTGCTGAGGGGTGACGAGCGCGTGCAGCTCACCCCCACGGAGTGGAACCTGCTGGCCGAGCTGGCCCGCTCCCCCGGCAAGGTGGTCGAGCACCGCGAGCTGCTCGCGGTGCTGCGGGGCTCGGCCGGCGGAAGGCCCGGCGAGCGGGCCGTCGACCGCGAGAGCCACTACGTGCGGGTCTACGTGGCGCAGCTGCGGCGCAAGCTGGAGGACGACCCGGCGCACCCGCGCCACCTGCTCACCGAACCGGGGATCGGGTACCGCCTGGAGCCGTGACCCCGGCGTCGCGGCGGGCGTGGGCGCGGCGCTGCGCCCCCACGACCTGCAGACCGGCGCCGAGGGCCACCGCGGCCGCGACGGCGACCGCCGTCCCCACCAGCGGGTGGCCCGAGACCCGGCCTCCGAGCGCGCCGAGGGCGACGTAGACGCTGGCCCACGCGGTGCAGGCGACCAGGTCGGCGCCGACGAAGCGGTGCAGCGGGTAGCGCTCCAGCGCGAGGGCGACGATGACGGGCGCACGACCGCCGGGCACGAGGCGCCCGGTGACCACTGACGTGAAGGCGTTGTCGCGGACCGTGCCCCCGAGGCGGCGCAGCCAGGCGTCGACGCGCCCCCGCAGCCCCGGCACCCCCGCCGGCTCCCCACCGGTCAGGGAGGTCAGGGAGGTCGGGGAGGTCGGGGAGGTCGGGCGGCGGCGCGCGAGCCGGGCCAGGGCTCGGACGCCGAGGAGCATCACCGAGTCACCGGCCACGGAGGCGGCGACGACGACGGCGAGCACCACCAGCAGCCACGGCACGGACTGCGTCAGGGCCGCGGCGCCGCTGACCACCTCGCCGGTCGGGACGAAGGGGACGCTGGAGGCGAGGAGGACGACGAGTCCGACCAGCGCGACGGACCCGGAGCTCACGGGGGCCACAACGCAGTTGCTCTGGCGAATCATTCCGGGTGCCGCGGACGGAGCACGGGACGAGCGCGCTCCGGCGGCGGCTACCGTGAGGCAGGTGGACACGAAGGGCGCGGTCGTGGCCGGCTCCCGCGCGCGGCCGGACGGCCCGCGGTGAGGTTCGGCAGACCGTCGGCACGACGCAGGGCCGACGACGCCGCGCCCGCCCCTGCTCCGCCTGCTCCGCCCGCCCCGCCCGGTCCGGGCTCCGCCGCGGACAGCGGGGGCCGGGCCCCGCACGCGCAGTCCGCCCCGGGTGGTGCTCGCGCGCACGGCGTCGTCCTGACGCGAGACGGCTGGCCGCTGCCGGCGGCCTCGGTGACCCTGCTGGCCACCGACGGCCTCGGCAGCGCACGGACCACCAGCGGTTCGGACGGCCGGTTCGCTCTCGAAGGCCTGGAGCCCGGAGCGGCGACCCTGCTCATCGCCTGCGCCGGGCACGAGCCGCTCGCCCGTTCCGTCGTGGTGCAGGACCCGCGGGCCGTCAGGACCGAGGAGGTCGTCGTCGACCTCGGCGAGCTGCGCCTGGCGAGGGTGGGCGCCGCCGACGTGCCCCCCGCCGGGCGCTGGGTGATCGACCCCGACCACACCTCGCTGGCCGCCACCGCCCACCACCTGGGCCTGTCCGCCGTCACCGGCCGCCTGTCGCGGCTGGAGGGGGTCGTGGTCGTGGCGGAGTCGTTCACCGAGTCGTCGGTGCAGGTGCGCATCGACGCCGCCAGCATCGACTCCGGCGTGGCCAAGCGCGACGAGCACCTGCGCAGCGCCGACTTCCTCGACGTGGCCAACCACCCCTGGATCACCTACGAGGGGCGGGGCCTGCTGTCCGACGGTGACGGCGGGTGGCAGCTGAACGGGCAGCTGGTCCTCAACGGCCGCGCCCGCCCGGTGCCCCTGGCGCTGCGGTGCACCGGCACCGGCACCGACCCCTGGGGGGGCGAGCGGGTCGCCTTCCAGGCCACCGCCCAGCTCAGCCGCGACGACTTCGCGATGCGGTGGAAGGAGGCGTTCGGGCTGGGGGTGGCGATCTTCGGCACCACCCTGCGCATCACCATCGACCTCGAGGCCGTCCGCGAGACCTGAGCCCGCACGGCAGACCCCAGACTCGTGGGGTGAGCGCCCCAGGAGACACCGTCTCGCCCGAGCCCGTGTCCCGCGTGGGCGGTGCCCTCTTCCGCTCCGGTCGCGCGCGGCGCGACGTCCTCGCGTCCTTCCTGGCGCGCAGGGGCTGGACCAGCGCCGTCCTGCCCTACCCGGGGTACGCCCGGGGCGGGAGCACGAGGGTGCTGGCCCGCGTCGTCCTGGCCCCGCCGGGGCGCCAGCCGAGCGAGGTCCGGGGCGTCACCGCCTGGCACCGCCTGGTGACGCTGCAGCGCTCCCGCGTGGACGTCGAGGTCACCGCCGAGGGCCAGGCCGAGGTGCACCGGGTCCGCAGCGGCCCGGGCGGGTTCGTCGACGCGACGCTGCCCTGGGCCCTGGAGCCCGGCGAGCGCACCGTGGTGCTCCGGGTCGGTCAGCGCCCGCCCGTGGAGGCGACCGTGCACGTCGCGGACCCGGGGCCCCGCACCGGGATCGTCTGCGACATCGACGACACCGCCCTGGTGACGGGACTGCAGCACCCGCTGCGGGCGGCGTGGCAGACGATGAGCCGGGCCTTCGCCCAGCGGGTCCCCGTGGAGGGGATGGCCGACCTGCTCACCACCGCGCACGCCCGGCTCGGTGGGCAGGGCACCCCGGTCGTCTACCTGAGCACCGGCCCGTGGAACTTCTGCGGTCCGCTGGCCCGCTTCCTCGCCCGCTGCGGGTTCCCCGCGGGTCCCCTGCTGCTCACGCAGTGGAGCCCCACCCCCCAGGGGCTGTTCCGCGACGGCCGCACCCACAAGCGGCGCAGCCTGCGGCGGCTCCGCGCGGACTTCCCCGACGTCCGCTGGCTCCTCGTGGGCGACGACGGCGAGCACGACCCCGCGGTCTACGAGGAGTTCGCCCGCGAGCACCCCGGGCACGTGGTCGCCATCGCGCTGCGGCAGGTCGGCCTCGGAGCGCCGCCGGCCCCGGAGGGCGACCACCACGGCCCGGTGCCGGTCGTGCGCGGGGCGGACGGCCACGCGCTCCTCGAGCGCCTGCGCCCCGTCCTGGCGTCGAGCACCCCCTGACGAGGCACCGGCCCCGGGCTGCTCGAGCGCGCGAAGACCACCGGCGGCGGTGACCTGCAGCTGTGGACGTTCGCGCGCAACGCGCGAGCACGGGCGTTCTACGAGCGGGCGGGCTTCGTGGTGGTGGAGGAGACCGACGGCGCCGGCAACGAGGAGCACGAGCCCGACGTCCGCTACCGGTGGCGCGCCGGCGCGCGACGGCCGGGGGGAGCGGGGCGAGCCGTACCGTCCTGAGGTGCCCGCCTCCTCCCCCAGCGCCTCCGACCGGGCCGCCGACCGGGCCGCCCGGGGGCTGCGCGCCCTGGCGCGGTGGACGCCGCAGACCGGGACCGGCCCCGCAGCGGCGCGCGCCGGCGTCACGGTCGCCGTCCCGCTGGTGCTGCTGGCCCTGGTGGGTCGCGTCGACCTCGCGCTCTACGCCACCTTCGGCGCCTTCACGGCCGTGTACGGGCGCCTGCCCGACGGCGGCGCCGACGTCCGCGTGCAGGCGCGGCACGCCGCGGTGATGGTCGCGGCCGTGGCCACCGGCTGCGCCGTCGCCCTGAGCGACCACCGCGCCCTGCTCGCGGTGCCCGTCGCGGCGGCCTGGGCGGCGGGCGCCGCGGTGCTCTCGGAGCGCCAGCGGTGGCGGCCGCCGGGGCCGCTGTTCCCGGTCTTCGCGGTGGGCGCCTGCTCGGCGGTCGCCCGGGCCGACCCGGCGCAGGCGGCCGCGTCGGTGGGCGTCGGCGTCGGTGCCGCGGTCCTCGCGCTGGTGGTCAGCAGGCTGAGCAGCACGGTGAGCAGCGCGGTGAGCGGGGTGCTGCCCGTCCGGCGCGCCGCTGCGGCCACCCCGACGACGGCGCACGCCGCTCCCCCGGCCCCTGCCGTTGCCCCGTCGACGGCGCAGTGGCGGGTCCAGGCCCTGCGGTGCGGCGTCGCCGTCCTGGTCGCGGGGGCGCTGGCCACCGCCGCTCCCGGGCAGCACCCGTACTGGGCGATGGTCGCCGCGGTCGTGCCGATGGCCGCCGCCACCCTCGGCGGGCAGCTGCTGCGGGCCGCGCACCGCGTGGTCGGGACCCTCGGCGGCCTGGTGCTGGCGGGAGCCCTGCTGGCCCTGCCGCTGGGCACGTGGGCGACGGTCGCCGTGGCCGTCGCGCTGCAGGTGGCCGCCGAGCTGCTCGTCACCCGCCACTACGGCGCCGCGATGCTCGCGATCACACCGCTGGCGCTGCTGGTCGGCCAGCTGGCGCACCCCGTGCCGGTGGGGGCGCTGCTGGCCGACCGCGGCCTGGAGACGCTGCTCGGCGTGCTGGTGGGCGCCGCCGTCGTCGTCCTGACCCGGCAGCGCCCGGCGCAGGTCAGCTCAGCCGCGCAGCCGCCGCCTCGTCGGGCCAGGTGATGCCGACCTTCCCGCCCTGCGCGGCGTCGGCGACGGCGTAGGCGCGCGCGGCGTCGTCGATGGAGAAGGTGTCCGAGACCAGTCGCTCGGGGTGAAGCCCCCAGCGCACCAGGTTGGTGAGCAGCTCGCTCATCCGCCCCGTGGAGGTGACCCACGAGCCGTGCACGGTGAGCTGGCGGTGGATCAGCACCTCGGAGACGTCGACGGTGAGCTGACCGCCCTCGCCCACCAGCGCCGCCCGGCCCCAGCGGCGGGTGTGGCGCAGCGCGGTGAGCTGCCCCCGGCCGCTGCCCGAGGCGTCCACGGCCACCTCCGCGCCGTCACCCAGCAGTGCGTCCAGCTCCCCGTCAGCACCGGCCACGGCCTCGTCGACCGCCCCGAGCTCCAGCGCCAGCGCACGGCGCTGCGGGCTCGGGTCGGTGCCCACCACCAGCGGCGAGCCCATCGCCCTGGCCAGCAGCCCGACCGCGCAGCCCACCGGGCCCAGCCCGGTGACCAGCACCCGGTCGCGCCCGGAGACGTCGACGCGGCACAGGGCCTCGTAGGCGGTGCCGAAGCCGCAGGCCACCACCGCCCCGTCGAGGAAGGTGAGCTCGTCGGGCAGCACGAGCAGGTCGCGCTCCTCAGCCACGAGCAGGTCGGCGTGGCCGCCGTCGCGCTGCCAGCCGTACGCCGCGCGTCCGGCGCCGGTGCACGAGATCTGGTAGCCGGCGCGGCACTCGTCGCACTGGCCGCAGCCGCTGATGTGGTAGACGACCACGCGGTCCCCGACGGCGATCCGCTCCACACCGGGCCCGACCGCCACGACGCGCCCGGCGGGCTCGTGACCTCCCACCACGCCCTGGTAGGCCTCGGGGCCCTCACCCAGGTGCTCCCGGTAGATCGCGCGCAGGTCCGAGCCGCAGATGGTCGAGGCGCGGGTGGCGAGGAGCACCTGGCCGTGGCCGGGGGCGGGGTCGGGGACCTCCCTCAGGTCGACCTGGCTGCCACCGGGCAGGAACGCTGCACGCACTGGGACCTCCGCGCTCGTGACGGGCCGCCGCCGCCGTCGGGGGCGCCCGCCCCCAGCATCGCTCAGAGGTCCTTGCGGGCGAACGCGGTGGTGGCCACCCAGAGCACCATCGCCACCCAGACCGCCGACCACAGCAGGTACAGCGGCGTCGGTGAGCTGACGGAGAGGAACGGGAACGCCTCGGCGCTGGCACCCATCGCTGCCAGGGCCGACGGGTCCTGGAAGGCGTGCATCGCGCCGCGCCACAGCCCGTCGGTGGGCAGGACGACGCGGCTGACCTCCCCCACGCGCGCCACGCCCTCGTTGCCGAGCGCCGACCCGACCCCGCCGACGACCCCGGAGATCCAGGTGGCCCCGAACAGCCCGACGGCCACGACACCCGAGGCCATCGGCGAGACGGCCGTCGACAGCAGCAGCGCCAGCGTCAGCAGCACCACCGTCTGCCCGGCGAGCAGCAGCAGGCCCGCCACCGGGTCGGGCGGCCAGTACCCCACCGCCCACAGCACCACCAGGCACAGCGCGAACGCCGCGACCACGACGTAGACGCCGCCGAAGACCGCCAGCCCGAGCCACTTGCCGAGCAGGTACGCCGAGCGGCGCACCGGCCGGGCGAGGACGGCGAGCGCGGCTCCCGACTCGGTCTCCCCCGCCACGGTGGGGCCGGTGAGGAACGCCGTGCCCAGCGCCGCGATGAGGCTGAGCCCGAACAGCACCAGGTTGAGCACCTGGGAGGCCGCCACCCGCGCCTCGCCGCTGGTCAGCTCGGCGCCCAGGCGCCAGAAGCCCCAGCCCGCCAGGCCCAGCAGCAGCACGGTCAGGGCGGCGAGCGCCAGCACCACCTTGCGGCGGGCGGCCTCGCGCAGGGTCAGCAGGGCGATGACGCCCGTGCTGCGCAGCTGGTGGGTCACCGCTGGGCCTCCTCGTGCTGGGGCTGCGCGCCGGGATGGCGCAGGATGCCGAGCAGGCGCTCCTCCAGGCTGACGCGCACGGGCTCGACGGCGTGCACGGCCACCCCGAGGGCGGCCAGGTCGCGCACGAGGGCGGGCACCAGCGCGCCGTCGTCGTCAGCGGGCAGCACGACGGTCCAGGTGCCGCCCTCGCGCTCGACGGGACCGGCTGCGGCCAGCCGCCGCTCGGCCGCGGCGCCGACGCCCGTGAGCTCCAGGCGCAGGCGGCGCTGGCCGAGCAGCTCGGCGAGGGTCCCGGCGGCGGCGACCCGCCCCCCGTCGAGGATCACCACCCGGTCGCAGACCCGCTCGACCTCCCCGATGAGGTGGGAGTTCAGCAGCACCGCCGTGCCCTGCTCGCGCAGGCCCAGCACCACGTCGCGCACGTCGGCGCGGCCGACGGGGTCGAGGGCGCTGGTCGGCTCGTCGAGGACGACGAGCGCGGGGCGGGCCACCAGCGCCACGGCCAGCCCCAGGCGCTGCTGCATGCCCTTGGAGAACCCGCCGACCCGGTCGTCACCGCGCTCGCCGAGCCCCACGAGGGCGAGCCGGTCGCGCTGCTCCGCCGCGGGCACGGACGCCCCGGACAGGCGCGCGTGCAGCGCCACGACCTCCGCGGCGGTCAGCCACGGCTGGTAGCGGAAGAGCTCGGGCAGGTAGCCGACGCCGGCGCGGGCGGCCGGGTCGTCGACGGGGCGGCCCAGCAGCAGCACCTCGCCCTCGTCCGGCCTGACCAGGCCCAGCAGCATCTTGATGACGGTGGTCTTGCCGGCGCCGTTGGGCCCGAGCAGCCCGACCACCTCACCGCGCCCGACCTGCAGCGAGACGTCGTGCACGGCCTGGTGGCGGCGGAAGCGCTTGCGCAGGTGGGAGCACCACACCGCCGGGGAGGCCGGTGTCGGCGTCCCGGGGGTGCGGTGCTCCCCCGCGCTCATCAGCGCAGGCCCCGGGCCACCGCGAGGAGCTCGTCCGTGCTGAGGGTCCCGGCGACCGCCGTCAGCTCGCCGTCCTGCGTCCAGACCACGGCCGACGTGCTGCCGTCCCGAGCGGTGATGGTGGTGGCGGGCACGCCGCCGACGTCCGCGGTGCCCGTGGTGGCCCGGTCTGCCGGGACCGGCAGCGGGAGGGTCGAGCCCGTGGAGCCGTCACCCGTGAAGGTGGCGAGCTGCGCCGCGACGTCCGCGGGCAGGCCCGGCAGCGACAGCAGGTAGTCACGGACCTCGCTGAAGGGCGCGCCGCTGGAGTCGGCGGTCGGGGCGACGCCGCGGGCCACGGCGAGCGCGGGCAGGCCGGCCGACGACGACCAGGTGGCGAGCACCCCGGGGCCGGCGGTGAGGCGCACCGTGGTGCCGTCGAGGCCGGCGGGCACCGGGGGCAGCTCCTCGCCCGCGGCGGCGGCCGACGCGGCGGCGCGCTCGGCGGAGAACGTGAAGCTCGAGCTGCCCTGGTCGCCCACCTGGTAGGTCGGCTCGCCGGTGACCCCGCGGGGCAGCTCGGCCACCTGCGGCACCGCGATGCCGGTCGCCTGCTCTGCGGCCCGGGCGCTGTCGACGGCGCGGACCTGGACCTCCTTCCCGGAGGTCGAGGTCGTGACCTCCCCGAACGCGCTGGGGTCGGGGAGGTCGACGAGGTCGGTGGAGGTGAAGCTCACCGGCTGCACGCTCTCGGCCTGGAAGATGCGGAACCAGTCCGACGCGGCGGCGGTGCCGGCGCCGGCCACGACGACGGCGACGCCGAGCGCCACCGCCCCCGGGCGGCGCAGCCAGCTGCGGGAGCGCTGCGTCGCCGTGCTCCGGGCGGGGCTGCCGGCTCCGGTCGACGCCGTCGCCCGCAGGCGGTGCCACGCGGCGTCGGTGCGGGCTCCGGCGACGCCGTCGCTCGTGGGCCCCGCGGGGGCGAGCGCACCGGCCGCGGCAGCGGCGTCGGCGCGGACCTCGTCCAGGGTCCGCTGGCAGCGGGCGCAGGCGGCGACGTGCTGGTGGTCGGGGTCGCTGACGCCGGCGGGCTCGTCGACGACGCGGCGCAGGACGCCCTCAGTGGGATGACGCACGGTTCCTCAGCTCCTCGCGCAGTGCGCTCTCGGCGCGCCGGACGGTGGTCCCGACGCTGGTGGGTGACAGGTGCAGGGCCGAGGCGACCTCGGCGTAGCTCAGGCCGCTGTGCCGCAGCACCAGGGCCGTGGCCTGCTTGCGGGGCAGGCGGGCGAGGGCGTCGCGCACGGCGCGGCGCTCGTCGAGGACGACGACGTCGTCGGCGACGTCACCGGTGACGGCCTCGTGCTCGGCGCGCCCACCCAGGACGGCGTCCTCGCGGGCCGCCCGGCGGCGGCGGGTCCGCAGGGCGTTCAGGGCGGTGTGGGTGGCGGCGACGCACAGCCAGCCCCGCGCCTGCTCGGCGGGGACCCCGGAGCGGGCGAAGGACAGGAAGACCTCCTGGGCGACGTCCTCGGCCTGGCCGCGCGCGTCGGCGCTGGAGCCGAGCACCCGCGCGGCGACGCCCACGACGAGGGCGTGGTCGCGGCGGAACACCGCCTCGAGGTCGGGCCTCAGCTCCAGCACGCCACCTCCCGCGGGCGCGCGGGTGCGGCCCGACCCCAGGGTGCGCGCCGGCGCGGCGAGCGCGAGCGGCGACCCCGGGGGTCCGGCGCTGGTCCGGTCTGCGGCGTCCACACCTCCTCAGCACCGCGGCGGGCCCCGATGTGACACGAGGGCTTGAGGACCCGGCGTCGTCTGCCGATGGGGTACCACGAACGTGATCCACACCCGGGAGGCACCACCATGAAGATCCTGGTCGCCGACGACAGCCGCGTCATGCGGCAGATCGTCATCCGCACCCTGCGCCAGGCCGGGTACGACTCCCACGAGGTGGTCGAGGCCGAGAACGGCCGCGAAGCCCTCGACAAGGTGGCCTCCGAGG
>Ga0325403_1002135_pt1 | contig 17251 bp, 5 predicted proteins | sample PopdelMetagenome_19_FD_205665 | JGI IMG/M metagenome (GOLD analysis project Ga0325403, IMG submission 205665) | Populus deltoides microbial communities from Bellville, Georgia, United States - Xylem-PdKOR-R4 | ecosystem: Host-associated > Plants > Phyllosphere > Stem > Wood/Secondary xylem...
TCTAGAACCTCATCAAACTCTACAAAAGCTTTCAATTATGTCATATGGTGGCACAACATTCCCATCATGGTTAGGGGATCACTCATTCACTAATATGGTGTGCCTACAACTTCGTGGATGCCATAAAGTCACATCATTACCATCACTAGGACAACTACCTTTACTTAGAGATTTGAGCATAAAAGGCATGGATAAGGTAACGACAGTTGGTGCTGAGTTTTTGGGGGTTGGTTCTTCTGTCAAGGCTTTTCCATCTCTGGAGGGTCTAATAATTGAGGATATGTTGAATTGGAAGCAATGGTCCTGGTCTAATGGATTCAACCAAGAGGAAGTTGGAGAATTTCCTTATCTACGCGAGCTTACAATAATAAATTGTCCCATGTTGGCTGGGAAGTTGCCAAGTCACCTTCCATCCGTGAAAAAACTTTCTATTTGCAATTGCCCGCAGTTAGTAGCCTTACCTGAAATACTTCCATGTCTTTGTGAATTGATTGTTGAAGGGTGTAACGAGGCAATTCTAAACCATATGTCTTTGCCCTCCCTTACTACTTTAAAAGTTGGGAGCATCACTGGCCTTGATTGTTTACATAGTGGTTTTTTACAAGCCTTGGTGGCACTTCAAGATCTGGAAATTGAAAACTGCAATGATTTGATGTACCTGTGGCAAGATGGAACTGATTTACATGAACTTGCAAGTATGAAGCATTTAGAGATCAAGAAGTTCGAGCAGCTTGTGTCATTAGCTGAGCTTGAGAAATTTGGTGACCTGGAACAGCTGCCAAGTGGGTTGCAGTTCCTTGGTTCACTCAGAAATTTGAAAGTTGATCATTGCCCAAAACTAGTGTCCTTTCCAGGAGGTTTGCCATACACTCTCCAACGTCTTGAGATTTCACAGTGTGATTCGCTGAAGTCATTGCCTGATGGGATGGTGATAACGATGAATGGCTGTAAGAGCAGCCAGTGCCTTCTTGAAGAGTTGCTAATTAGTTGGTGTCCATCTCTCAAGTCCATTCCAAGAGGAATGTTGCCCATTACACTGAAGTCATTGGCAATTTCATGGTGCAAAAATCTCGAGTATCTACATGGGGGAATTGTGTATGATGGCGGTGATAGAAGGGAGTTGTCTCGTCTTGAGCATTTGACCATAGAAGGTCTACCTCTCTTGCCCTTCCCAGCTTTTGAATTTCCTGGGTCTCTTAAGACGCTTGAAATTGGCTATTGCACAACGCAGTCACTAGAGTCCTTATGTGACCTATCCCATCTCACTGAGCTGGAAATAAGTGGGTGTTCTATGTTAGAATCATTCCCAGAAATGGGATTGATCACTCCAAATCTTATTTCTTTAAGCATATGGAAATGTGAGAATTTGAGGTCTCTACCCGATCATATGGACTGCCTAGTTTCTCTTCAAGAGTTGAGTGTATATCATTGTCACAGTCTTGTTTCTTTTTCAAAAGGGGGTTTGCCTCCAAACTTAATTGAATTTGAGATCCATTATTGTGAGAATGTCACAGAGTCAATGTTAGACTGGGGACTCTACACACTCATCTTTCTTAAACGACTTGTAATTGAATGCACAAGTCCTTGTACAAATATGGTTTCCTTTCCCGATGATGAGGGTCAACTTCTTCCCACTTCACTAACCTCTCTTTACATCTTAAGTCTCAAGGGTCTGAAGTCCATATCAAAGGGCCTCAAACGTCTAATGTCTCTTGAAATTTTAATGATTTCAGACTGCCCTAAACTCTGTTTCTTGCCTAAGAAAGGCTTCCCTGCTACGCTTGGGTCCCTACATATTGAATTTTGCCCCCTTCTGAAAAAACAATGCTCAAGAAAGAATGGACGGTATTGGTCCATGATTGCCTTCATTCCCTATGTAATACTGGATGTTCGTTTTCTATAAATGAAGTCCGGATAGAATTTTGCAATCCAGTAACCAGGATGGTGGTAGAACCTGCAGATTGTTACTAGTTTCTGCTGATTGAAAGTGAACAAGAGAATCAGGTACCATTCTTCTTTCTCTGACTTCAAAGTTGGCCAAGTGGTTTGCGCAATTGTTGTCTTGTCAAAGTCAACCTCTTACATGCTCATACACCACATTTCATTTCTTATGGCATCTCACAATCTGTAGTGGTGAAATAACTAACTAAAATCATGCTATTCATCAAGGCAATCAAGCCAAACAAGCGGTTTAAGATAACACATATTCTGTATCTCCATATAGATTGTTAATTTATCCCTCAACAAATATTCATCAAGAAGCCAATCAACCACCATGTGCAACCCATGTTCTCTTCATCATTTGCATATAATTGTAGTGTTCTCTGTCAGATGATAAATAATGTGTCAAATGCTCTCTAATAAGAGTGAGTATGATAATTTGATCCCCTATGCCTACCCTATCTATAATAATCCCCTATGCCTACCCTATCTATAATAAGCAAATACCTAGCGCCAGGTACTTCTGAAGCTCTTTGCTAGACTTTCTTCTCTTATGCAATTTCAAGTTAGTGTCTATTTTATCAAGTAGAAAGAGCTAGAAAAACAACTTTATATTGTTTTTGACTATGGGGTTGACATCTCATCGAAAAGATCAAATCTCTAATTATTTATTTCACAGGTATCTAATTGTATTGGAATATGTAATCTCATAAATAATAGTAGAAATTGAATCATTTTTTTGTTATTTTATATAAAATTTCATAAGTCTAAGTTAAGTGGAGTTTCTCAATTCTTTTCCAGTTGTATCCATTGCAAATTCCAATCTGAGTAGAAAATTAAAGTTCTCTTTATTCCTCTATTCATACGTGTTTCAGACATTCCATAGTCGTGTATGGAATTAGATAAAATTGTTATATTATTCTATAAACAACATGTCAATTTCATCAGTGTTGATTGTTGATCCATATAATTGGATGAAAAACGAAACAATAATGGGATTTCTTTTTCAATAAATGGGAAATTAAAAATGATTGGGGATGGAAATGGGGAATGTCTACGATACCTGAATTTAATCCAATACAATTTGAAGGTATTTGTAGGTTCATTAATTAGAGTTTAGCATAAGAATTTTATTAGTTCCTAACAATTGAAGATAAAAATCAAGAAATTGAATACATGGAAAATTTGTTTATTAGGAGTGCAGGCTCAAGGCATAGAGGCAATTACTTAGTGTTCTTTTTGAATTTTTAGTGATAGGACATTTGAGAACCTTTTGCTTGGTGATTGGACTTCCAATTGAGGAACACTTAACCGCTCACACCAACGCGCATGATATGGGGTCATAACTGCTGCTACTGTTATACTCCCACACTTTATTGAGATATATGCATGTTATTGATCACTGAACATGTAGAACTATATTTCAACAAGACTGCTTACAAACCCTTGTGCGAAAGAGAAGTGCATTAATCCTGCAAAATACGAATTTTTTCTTTCATAAGTTTTGTTTTCATTGTAATGATTTTCAATTGTTTGTTTGGCAATATATATATTTTCCTTTTCTTTATTGTTATATGTGGTCCTTGAGCACTAGGGTTACTGCACAGGAAAATTTGCAGGCATGATTCCCTTTTGACCATTCCTATAATTGTAGAAGAAGTGGAGGCATTTCTGTTCCTGGCACTCCCTCTCCTATGTTTTTCTGTTCAATTCTTTTTTTCCTTCCATGTTTAATCCTTTCAATTTGAGAATTTCTGCTGTTTATTTTCTTTTGTTTGATCAGTTGATTGTTTGCACCCTCTGCACTTCATATTGGTTCTCTCTTGTATGAAAATTGATGTATCCTTGAATTACTGACATGGAAGAAACGAACCTTTTCATTTATTACAGCAGTGGAGAAGTGATTAAAGATCATTCTAAGACATTATCACAATTTTTTTTTAATGAAGGCTCAACTACTTAAATGAGGAAAATGGTGTATCCATCACCCAGATCACCTCAGAGGTTTTACTAAAACAAGGGGTCCATGTTGCTATTGACAGGTAAATGGAAACTTGTTTCTGGCATTTTCTAGATCCTCTTCGAAATAGTAATAGGTGTCTATTGGTAACTTTGTTTCTTTTGTGGTCTGATTATAATTCTAGATGGGAGTTAATCCACCAAGGTTTCATGGGAATGAAACAATCAGTGTCTTTTGACTGTTGAAGTGTTAGAAGTGATTATTGGTTTTTTAAACAAGTCTTGCGTCTTTTTCGGAGGTAAATTATCAAAGCAGCTTGCCTTCTGATCATTTCCTGTTATTATTTGTAGGGTTCCGGTGGAAGTTGAAATCCACGGGTCTCATTCCTGCCCAATTGCTTGCTTTACAAAAGATGAAGTGAATGGTGAGACAGTCCAATATGGTGGAGGTGAGGAGATGCTGCCGATTGCTTTTGAAGTAGTTTAAGCTGTTGTCAATGAACTAGGAGCAGATAAAGTTGGAATAAGGCAATTTCCCTAAGCAAACTACATGGACAAGAGATTAATTTCAAAAGGTTTGGAGCCTTACATGAACTTTTTAATAAAATATGGATTCTCTACACCGTATGATTGAGTCATTGCATGAAGACAGTGGAAGGGAAATATGGGGACACTATGGTCTTCTACCCATTAGATGGGACATATTTATACAGTTGCTTGGGGTATGACTGATGAGGACGCTGAGAATATAGCTGTGCTAGAGAACTGTGCAGAACTTGTCAATTATATTTTGCTTGCCTGTAAATCCAGACAATGTCAAGGAGATACAAGTTTGATGCTCCTCGCAACAAGTACAATAAAGGGAAATCTAACTGCATGACCGTGTCATAACAGTGATGATCCACTTTATTCATTCTCTTAATGCTTCTCAACTTGTTGAAAACACTACTTAAGATTCAGAAGGTCAGTTGGAACTTGATGTCCAATCATTTTTTCTTGTTTTAAATCCATTAAACATTACTAGAAAATTGACAAATAGCAACGAAAACGCTGATGAAAACAGTGACGGAACATTTTTGTTGGCAATTGCTAATGAAAATGGTGACATAATTAAAAAAATAAAAAAATTATATTGGCAATTTCATCAGCATGGTAGCATTGATGACGTGTCATATTGCCAGTGAATAGCTGATGAAAATTCTATTGGTGATTTTAAAATGAAATCACACCTGACAGTCCTCTCCCCCATTTCTTCTTCTCTCAATTGAAATTCCTAATTTTCCCATTTCCCCCAAGTTTCCCGCCCTAATTTCACTCGATCTCTCTCCTTCCCTGTCATTTGTGGTGGCACCTTTGGTTCGCTTTTTGTGCTCTTTTCTCTGCTGTTGTTTCTCGGGTTTCTTGGTGTCTTTCTCTCTAATGTTTGCTTTTTTTAAATGCAGGCCTTTGGGTTTTGGGTGCTTTGGAGATTTCATTATCCTAGTGTCTTCCTTCCAAGGAAGTTGTTGCAGAGGCTAGGTGTGGAGATTGATTTTTTTGGATTTAACATTCAATCGGTTCTTCTCTCTTCCCACCATTCCCATTCCATTTGGGTGTTGCTAGGTAGGTTCATGTTTCTTTTCTGATTTGGTTAGCTTCCAATTCTCTTTTCAATGTTTTGTTCTTTGACTTGTAATTCCTGTTACTTTTGTTGAATGCTTATTTGTGTTTATGTATATTCCAGTTTGACCAATTGACGTTTCCTGCAAGAAACTTGACTGATAATGCAATCAGAGATACCATTTTATAGCTAATGTATTATGTAGTGTGTATGCTTTTATTTGGTGGAAATGGGGGTTAGATTGTACATGGAAATGAGGGTTGAGTTCATAGTTAATTGCATGCAACATTGTAAATGATTTGGATAGTTTTACTTGAAATTTGTATGCCAAGATTGAATCGATTACTTTGCAAGTTTCCATTTTGTTGGTTAGTTTGATGAATAATTGTTGTCGTACTTGGCTAATAGAGTGTAAAAATTGCTTGTGTTGTATTATGTATGAGTAGTGTGTTTTGAACGAGTGAGGTATACGGCTCAAGTGATATTATTCTGCCTTCTTTGCAATGTTTAGGGCAAACAGAGTGTTCCTTACTGACTGGGTCTTTTTCTCTTGATATTGTTTCTTCTTGTTAGGTTTTTCTTATTGCAAAAAAGAGATTCTGTTATCTTATTTGGGCCAGTTGAGGTTAGGGAACCTCTTGCGTCGAAAAAGAAATGTTAGGCAAAAAGAATGACATCAAACTCATCTATTATGTAGCAATGACCTGTAATGTAGTTTATGCTCTTATGAGTTTGCCATTGAAGCATTAACTTCTTTCTGTGGAGGTTGGTTTGGCTGTTGATTATGTTGTTCACTCTAGCTATGTTTGTTTATCTGACATATATTTGAGTAGTCTGTGGTTTGTGGTTTTTTGTTTCAGAAACGAATTGATAACTGGATAAACATTGAACAATATGTGGGTTTGGGTACAATAAGTGGTTTCTTCCGTAATTGGTTTTGTACTTGGTTGGTTATGGATCATGTGCTTCTAGGAATCAGTTTTGTTTGTGTTATAGAATTCTTGCATTTTTTAATCTTAAAGGCAGTTGTTTTAAAAATAGTTTAAAGTACTTGAGAGGTAAAAAAAGCTGCTTGCAAAAATCTAGGATTCCCTTGTAAGTTGTAACATATGGAAAACCAAAATCAACAATTACGTTAACTACCAAATTCTTTGAGTTCCACACACTCGTCTAATAGGTTTTGGAGAACAAAGAAATATGAAAGAGTTGCTCAACATTTCTTCTTCGTAAGGGCTTCCCTTTTTGTTAGACAATTTTTAAACTATACCTATTGGGTTCGATGTATCTAGAGCTATACTATTACAATAGAATCTGAATTATAAAATTTGAATGATATGTGCATATTTGTTTTGCCTAAAAGTCTTGAACTTAAAAGTGACTGAATCTGTGCAGGGCCAATTGAGTTGGTGGATTGTTCCAAAAACTAAGTTAAGAGTTTTCTTGCAATTGTGTTAGTTGTTTCCTTTTAGATACCATGTATCAAAGAAGAAACATGCCTAAGTCCAACAACATCGCTACTGCTTTGTCAAGTAGCAGTGTCAAAGCAATAACGTTGGTGATCGTGTTGTTAATTCAGGTGACAATCATGAAGCGACACATGAAGAGGCATCTACCACAGAAGTTACTGACCAAGGCTCGAACAATGTGGACAACAAAGTTGGAATTTCCTTTACCAGAGACATTTTATTAGGTAAAATTATTGTAGAATGGAAGGATGAACTCACTATGTAATTAATATTTTATTTCTTTTAAATATTGAAGTTATTTATTTGTATTTGGTTATTTTAAGTTTTACATTAAATTAAAATGGCTTTGATGAATTGATTTTCAGGTTTACCATTAATAAAGTTGTCTATTCGATCACATCTGCGATGAAATTATCATTCCAAGAACTATTATTTCAATGGAGTCAGCTTCATAAGCATCTTGAATATATGAATATGGTAGCAGCTTGGTGGAGAAAGTTTAAGGTTAGATAATAATCTTTAATTTGAGTTAATAGTTTTAAAAATTTTAAAAATTAATTAATATATGATTTTATACTAAGGAAAAAATTTACTAGGACGATAGCAATGAGATGTTGGTCAAGAAAATATGAGAAAATCACAGTGTAACTAGGTAAGTTTTAATATAAAAAATGTTATATTATTGTAAATTTATATTTTTCTTTTAATTTTCTTATCTTATTTTTGTTTAACAAATTTTCATATCAGGTTATGTGATTTGTGGTATGATATCCACAAACAAGCAATTAATGGAGCCAACCCTGATGATGTAACAATGTGAAAAAACTATAGATCAAGGCACGTCACAAAGTATAATTGGGCATTGTTTCAAGATTATGGCATCAAAAGTTTTTAAAAAGCATTCATGATCCGGGACTCAAAATAAAAATAAAAAAATTTATGGTTTGATGAGCAAGCATATTGAAGGAGCGCTTTTACTTGTGAACCATGCAAAGCTTTTAGTAAGAGCTTGTTATTATATATATTTTATTATTTTTCTTATGGTTTTAATTAAGTATTTATTTGTGAGACTGTTATAAAAAACAATTTAATTTGTGGGAAAAACATCTTGGAAGTGAACCGACTCCAATAGAGTATAAGAGGAAACTCATAAAGAAGGGAGATAAGGGGGAAAAAAAAATTTATCGATAAAAGAGTGAAAATGTTCGTTATAAGAGCTTTTTTTATATAGTAATCATTGCATTACTAATGTTTATCATCATTAATATGAATTTAGGATTTTAAGTTATTTTTATTTGTTTTGTATGATATATCTGCATTGTTGAGAAATTTGGTGAAGACACTTTCACTTATTCTTATTATTTTTAATTATAGTTATAAGGCCGTATAGTTAATGAACTTGATAGAAATCATATTTATGATATATTTATAACATTAATTTAAAAAATGAGATCGAGTTGTACTGTTTTAAATACGGACACACCACTTTCCTTGCCAAGCTTGACATCATCAAACATTGATGAGTTAGTCCAAAAAATGATTGAGAAATAATTGCCAAAAAATGTTTATTTTATTTTTTTAAATATTAAACCGGTTAAAAATTTAATTTTGTATTTTTTTAAAAAAACATTATAAATTACAATAATTTTTTTTCCATATAATTTCACAAGCATGCAACTAGCCCATAGCATCGGGTATGTCATCTAATAATCATTATGTCATCTAATAATCATCTAACCTTCGAAGTAGGACAATGAAGGTGACTTTTATCATCGACCCAAGATAGATTATTATTCAAATCTTCAAAGTCTTGGCCTTGTGCTTGTTAGTAACTACTTTGATTTTCTAGAAAGACATGGATATTAGTAATTTATATATCTAGATACATTTATATTTAGTTTAGTTGAGAATCAATTGATAGTAGCGTTGTTATACATGCGCACTGGAAGGTTCATTGAATGCTGGGCTGCATAAAAATAATAAAAAATCCTCTCCACTCTCATGATCGTCCTCTCTCAACCGCTAGCTAGAGATGTAGTGTGAACCTCTGTTTTTTCACAAGAAAATATACAAGATATAGGAGAAACGGACATCGCAACTGTTTATGATTGGAAAGCTTAGTAATTCATGGCTGATTTCATATTTAACATATGGGAAAGCTTTTTATACTGATAAAGAGATGTTGTTTTTGAGGAGTGGTTGGTCTTAATTCTCCATTTCTTATTGATTTCCTAAACAGAGGATGGCATAACCCAATGAGCTAGGGAGTTCTGGATCCTCACTTGCCGGGAACGACGTGCAGCTTGCCACTTTAGTTGGTCAAGTGTCCTTGTAGTCATATGTGTTTGCACATCAGCAGATCTACCGACGAATCACGTTAATGGGACTCTTGTAATATTGAATAGACGTCTTTGCTGTAGTAAAATAATCGTTTTCCAAGATTCATTTTTTATTTTAGTTTTATTAAGGGGAATCTCAGTTTTTTTCATTATTTCTTGCATCCTTTTGAACTTTAGGATTATAATCTATTCATTAACACATATATTTTTAACATATATATTTTCAAAGTTTATCTTTTTAAAATATAATTGAACATTTTTTTAAAAATATTTACTTAAATATCTAAACATTCAAGAGTCTTCAAATCTATAAAAGAGGACATTTTATAGGTACCAGTCAGCAGTCACCTTAGCTTACCAGGCACAAGGTATAAGCTAACAACCACATTGGTTAGGAAGAATGGGTCAGATTGCTAGAACAAAAAGATTAACTGATTATCCAATATATAAGTCTTGCTCCCAAACTACTTGAATTTTTTAGGATTTCATTATTGGTGCCATCTGTGAGAATCTGAACAAAAAGCTAATTCATTCTTGTTTCTCAAAAGCTTTTTTCATGGCTGACGAAGCCCCAACACAGTGGTAATCATGTCAGTGGCTACGCCAACTGCTAAGCCAACAGCTAAGCCAACAGTTATGCCTGCGGTTACGCCAATGGCAACGCCCATGACCACGCTTCACGGCTATGCCTATGACTACACTCATGGCCACGCTTCACGACTATGTTGCAAAGCTACACCCATGATCTTTATGGCAGCTTGTACATGCTAAAATGTGTCACCAGGACTTATGGGGCTTTGATGATACACAAAAGATGAGTTCCACCTACCAGGCAAGCTCCACCTACCAGATAAGCTCTACTTACTAGGTGAGCTCCATCTACCGGACGAGTTCCACCTCCTAAACGAGCCCCACACTTTTAAAATAAATGTGTTTTGAGAATGAAAAAATAATTCCATGCAATTATAAGGGGAATGTAAAAAAAGTTAAGAAGAGAACTGCACAAAAAGGTGTTGGTGCAAATCCCGATTAAAAATTGGTAATGTTACCGTGAAACGATAATAAGTTCATAGATGAAATAAATGATGAAAAAAGAAAGATGAAATTATCCCATTTACACCATCAATTGAGCATAATATAAGGTCTAAATGGAAGAGGATTAAAGAAAAAGTTAAAGGGGCTAAGTTCAGAGGCTCGGATTAAAAAGGGGTAAATCTATCACACTAGACCTTTAATTACTCTTTGGTGTGTGTGTGTGTGTGTGTGTGTGTGAAGATTAATTTTCATTTCTGTTCTAGTTATTTTGAAAAGTAAACATCTGTACCTTTCCAACAATATATGGGCTCTCTAATTCACACGGTTGAGAGAGAACGATGTATTTGAAGTTGGGTCTGAAATCAGAATTTGGGTTATAAATTCCAATACCGTCCGGTTTTATGTTATCAAGCATAACTCCCAATCTGACTGTTAGATCGGGCTAAAATTTTATAAGGACTCTCCTGATATATGTTCTTATATTAGGTTAAAATTTCAGGACAATAAGAGTTCAGGGCCTTACAATTAGGTCGGCAGCCAGATGTGTTACCCAAAAACATAGGAAAAATATTATGAGGGGTAAAATGGCAAAGTAAGCAAAATTTCTCTTTATAAACAAGAGAAAGCTGGTGAAGAGTTCCAGAAGCTAGGAAGAACGAAAAGCCCTCAATTCCTTATTATTGAGTGGTTTCTTGCTTAATTGAGAGATTCTTATGAGGACTAATCATTCTCTTGAAAAATAAACATGATATAAATGAGTTTTGAAGTGAGAAACCAAGAAAAGAAGATGAATATGTAGAGAGGAAAAGTGAGAAATCTTGAAGAGAAAGAAGAAGAGTTTGAGTTCTCTTGCATCAAACTCCATGGAAATAGTGTTTAAAATGGTAAGCAAGCCTTCACCTTCATTTATATACAATTCTTAGTTGGTTTTGGTTATAGGTATAAAATGGGTATGTGTTTAAGCTTGAGTTTGATTGAATGATGAATTGTTGTTGTTAAACTTTGATAAAAAAATGTTTTTGTATGTATCTAAGAGTGGGTAATGTGAAATCATAGGAAAAGTTAAAGGAAAATCCATGAATTTGACCCATGATGTCATTATGCAAAAAAGAAGTACTTGAAGGGTTTGGGTTTTGTTGATTGATTTGACATGTTTTAGTTGTTTTGGGATGGAATGCATGTTAAAAGTTGAAGTGACAATTATGGTTATACCATGGAGGATATTCGGCCAAAATAGAAAATGATGGGGGAGGGATTTTGAATGATTGTTGTGATGAACTATAGTTAAGCTAGAAATGATATATGTTGGAAGAAAACAAAACTAATGTAAGATTAGCTTAAGTGTATGTTGTTAAGGTATGTTGCATATGTTTAATTGTAAAAGGAGAAAGTGAGAAATGAATGGTTTATTTTTTTTTGTGTTAATAATTCTAAATAAGGATATTAATGTATGTAGTGTGGAAATAAAAGGGAGAAATTCCAAAGGAATGAGTGTCTCTATTTTGGCCAAATCTTGCTATGTGTAGATGAAGGGAAATTATTTGAATATCTTGATTTAGATTTGGTTTAAATGTGTGATGCAATGATGCTAAATGACCTTGGATAATATTGTTTACATATGAGAATTAGTTGGAAGTTGAAAAGGATTTTCAAGGGGTGAAAATCTTTGTTGTCCAAAATTTTAGTTGAAAATGAGAGGCTATTATAATTGTTTATTTTGAGCCTGAAAAAGATATACCTTAAATTTAGTTTTTTTTGTTGAATGTTGTAGGTATGGATGTTAGATTTCAAATGAAATGGATCTTGATTAATTTAGAGTTGTATTACTCCAGATATAAGCTAAACACTGAGTAACGGTCTAAACCGATATATATCCCGATAAATTTTGGATGCTACAGTGATTATTGAATTTGAACCTTAAAAGGATAAAGTTTGGAGTTTGTTTCTCTACCAAAGTTATATGTATGAATGTTATCTTTCAAATTAAATTAGTTTTGATTAATTTGGAGTGAGATAACTCTATATATTAACTAAGGACTAAGGATAGGTTCAAACTGATAAAATATTGGACACATTTTTTATGCTACTATAATGAGTGATTTTATGTTTGTAAATGGAAAAATTAGGCGCTGTTTTCTTCATGAAAGTTGTAGCAATATGTCTCAGCTTTCTATATAGACAAGTCATGCTAAAAATTGAGTTTTACAACTTTAGTTATGATTAAAACATTGGACAATGTTTAGGGTTGGTTATGCTAAATCAACTAGAATTAGATAATTTCTAATCTTTTCTTGGAATTGTTGTTGAGTAAGGGTTTTAACATATGAATTTACAAGAATGAATATGAACATGAAAATATACAAGGGTATGAGATTTTAAGGATTTTCCTTGCTATTGGTGTAAAAGTAATAGTTGAATGAGAATTTAAATGAAGTTATGATGCTGGTTGTATTATTGATGATAATTGAATCCTTGGTGATATATGGGAGGCTATGGGGATTAGACATCAACATGAAACAATAACACATACACAAACTCAAAGTAGGTGCCTTGCACTTTGCCCCATCTGTAAAATATTTTTAAACTACATTTTCTTTAAATGTGTTTACCTATAAAGATATGAATGTGAATAACAAGAACAATCATGATTAATTAGTTGCCTTAAAAGGAGCTAAAGGCTTCAAAGTAACTAATTGTCGGGTTGATAATGATTCAATAAAGGTGAAATATGATGGTTGCCATCTAAAAATGTGATTATGCCTTAGTAATTAAGTGTTGATTCTTGATTAATAAAGTATCTATAATGTAGTATGTTTGTACTTGAATATTAATATGTATAAAACTAATTACCCAGTAATGGGTTAGTGACATTAGGTCGGTTGATGACCAAAACATATGACTTGGCAAGATGGTTTAATAAGAACATAAAATTGATTGAAAAGATGAATTAATTGTATATAATAGAGCCAGTGGCATCAGTTGCATTAATGACTGGAATATACGTGATTTGGCTAGTGGTCTTGTGGTTAACAAATAATATATGTGTTAACGACTCATCAAATTGGTAATGAAATGTTAGAAGAAGCCAAATTGTCACTACCAAAACAATAATATTCTAGGGACTTTAATGATCCATGTCTAGTGAGTTGTTTAAAATGTGTTTTAAAAGTTTAGATTGTTACACGAAGTTGCTTGTGTGTTGATGATATCAGAATCCATGACAAGTTTTATGTCATAAACGGCTAGATGAAATTTGGATAGGGTTTGTATAAAAAAAGCTCACCTGAAATTTCATTAATCGGGAAGGTTTCCATTGGAGACCATAAGTCGAAGTAAAATGACTGGATGAAATTTGGATAGGGTTTGTATAAAAGAAGCTCAACCAAAATGTTATTAGTCATTAAGGTTTCCATTGGAAATCATAAGTCGAAGTAAAATGATAGCCTTTGATCTTTTGAAAACGAGTCAAAATAGTGTGAAGGATAATAACATGGGTTACATGAAAAAGGAAATGAGATGAGGTAATGATAATTACAGATTTTGAGAGATTAAACTAAGCAATTAATCGCATAAGAAGTTTTTAATGGCAAATCACATGTTAGGAAAACACATGTATTTGATCAAAATAAATTGAATATTAAAAAAATCAAAAGGGGATAAGTATGCTACAAAATAAAATGTGACACAATTTAAAATAATTACAAATTAATAACTTGAGAATGGTTCATAATAAGTGGAATATTTATTGAAATTTCAGTAAAGTATTCTTAAATGATATAAAAATTAAAATTTAATATATATATATATATATATATATATATATATATATATATATAAACATATTCATCCTATTTTCCTAAGTTCAAATTTTAAGGAAGTTCAAAAAAATATTAAATTATTGGAATGTTACACTGATAGTCATTTTATCTAGAAAAAAAAAATATAATTATTAGAACCGAGAGAGTAATCCGTTATTTAATACATTTTCCTTACTTCTAAAGGATTTTTTTTTGAGATCTAGCTAATCTTTCATTATCTCGTAATTAATAGTATGAATATGAATCTCATATATATTTATCTTATTAAAGATCGTAAAACAATAATTACTATAGAATATAGATTCTGCAAGATCATAGTAGCTACTTTTTGATTAATGATATTCTTTTTCATTTTAATTTAAATTTTTTTCCCCCTCCAACCACAACTAGATTAAGCATCTATCTAGCTGTATGGCACGAATAAAACAATTATATATAGTAAATAAAAGTTTATCTTATTGCTATTCACACGACCTCTAGTAAGATAGTTAGTATTTATGAATTCTTTTGTCCAAACAATCCAAAACATTTTTATTTTTTATATATACCGAACAAAATATTAAAAAAACATGCAACTCTTTGTAAAAACATTTCAAGAACAAGGAGAAATTAAATAATCTTGTTATCAAAAGAATTCTTTTCTTCATTTTTTTAAGAACAATATCTTTTGAATATTTTACTATATTCCAATATTCACCTTTTTTGGAGTTACAAACTAAAAGTTAGAATTATCATGTTATATTAAATTTTTTAAAGGATAAATTTTATAATTATGTTGATATAAAATGTACGCTTTTAAGATATTCCAAAAAACAAAAATCCAATTAACACGTAATCTAATTAAAGTTTACATTACAAATTAAGTGCAATAATTTTTATTTTATTTTATTTTAGTCCTTTTAGATAGTACTTTTTTCCCCGATCAATGGAATTATAAAGACAAAAATAACATTGAACAACATCGTCTATCACCTAACAGCATGCAGGACCCATTTGAATAGTTAATCTTTTTGCTGCAGACTTTATTTGACCCTCGTGCTTTTACCATATCCTCAGATCCCTGCTGCTTCAGCTAATTCCCTTCATTTTCTAGTCCCAGCAAAGTTGCCTTTAGCTAGTCGATCCTCTGCTTGCTTGGAAAAATCAAGACTAAAAAAGAAAGATGCACAAGAGAAACAATTCACAATTCAAAGCTTCACAAGAAAGCATGACCGAAGAGCCTCAAGCTGCAGGCACAAGTTTGGTAGGGAAATTGATCTGTTGTTGTTTGTTAAATCCAAGTCCTGTTATGGATACCAGGAATGAGGAAATTAGTTCAAGATCAAGAGATGTGGAAAACCGTGCTTGTGGAGAGAGGCACCATAGATCAGCAGGTAAAAGAACTCCCACAACTTCTTTGCTTGATAGATCTAAGGTTTATGGTAGAAAGAAGGACAAAGAGTTCATTCTTGAATTGTTATTGGAGAGAGAATTAGCTAGCAATGGTAGAGTTTGTGTGGTTGCCATAGGTGGGGAGGAAGGAGTTGGCAAGACCACTCTAGCCCAGCTTGTGTACAACGATTCCACAGTGGCCAACGCTTTTGATTTGAGAGCTTGGGTTTTTGATTCAGAAGATTTTGATGTGCGGAGCATAACAGGGACAATCCTCCAGGAAGTTACCAAGGATCAGGCTTGTAAGCTCAGTGGAGATTTGAATTTTCTTCAGGTGAAGCTCAGAGAGAGACTTTCTGGAAAGAGAAGTTTAATCGTGTTAGATGATGCTTGCAATGTGGGCTATGACCAATGGGATCTTCTACGCCAACCCTTTGCTGGTTCTGAAGTTAAAATAGTTGTCACCACGCGAAACAACAGCGTCCCACGAATCATGGCTGCCATTTCCACTCGCCATGTAGAGGTGTTATCAGATGACGATTGTCTTTCAGTGTTTGTAGATCATGCACCGCCAGAACTGAAGTTCGTCGACGCAGATCCGAAGCAGCAAGCAATAGTGGCAAAAATAGCAAGCAAATGTAAAGGCTTACCACAGGCTGCAAAATATCTGGGGGGAAGACTGCGCTCTGCTCACTGTACTCAATGGGAGAAGATATATATATATATATATATCGAATTAATTATGAGATATATATTTGAGGATGAGTGGCAGGGACTGACAAGATTAATAACACGATAATTAAGAATGCATGTTTATCCAGCCAATCTCTCAAAGGAGATGTTCGAGAGTTCTTTTGCTCATGTTTTTTTCTGCGTTTTTTTAAAATATTTTTAGTATGAAAAAACATAAAGTTAATGTCTTTTAGTGTTTTGTAATAATTTTAATATACTAATATAAAAAAAAAGAAAACTGAAAAAAGATAAATTTCATTTGCTGATATTTTATATATGGACTTTGCCATTAATTCAATCACTGACTGGAAATCTTGTGCTCCACGGTGATTTGTTTGGACGAATGATGAGTTAATCTAGTGATCAATTGAGATATTCAATACGGATGATTAAAGTTTAAGAGAAATCTATCAACATATTCTCATAGATTGCACCATCACATTCTTATATATATAAGAAATAATTAATTATATCGATCTTTTAATTATAAGACTGCTAATTAATTATTGAAACTATATGTTTGACATCACAATCATTAGTTTTAATGAAAATTAATATATAATTGATAGAATATATATATATATAAAACCCCTTGGTTATGGTCATTAACCTCTCAAATAATAAATAAATGAAGGAAGAATTGATACAGAAAGATTGGCTGGGATAGATATCGGGTTAATATGAGCATTGCGTGTAGTAGCTTGATTGTTAAGGAATCTCAAGGTATTCAATGGCAGAAATATTAAAATCTCAACAGAATGCTTTTCAACTAATTCAAAGCCAAAGTCAACTTCAACCAATCAGACTCGGCCGAGTCTGGAAGCAAGACGCGATCTGGCGAAGATGCAGAAATCAATCGAAAAGCATCCCGCAAGCTCTCAACGATGATACATATTGTGCTAGTCCAGCTCACTGATTGAAGTTTCTTACCTCCATGCATGGAAGTTTCCACATGCTGACAAGTCAAAGCAGAATAGTTGCAGTGAAACA
>Ga0325403_1002138_pt1 | contig 17246 bp, 9 predicted proteins | sample PopdelMetagenome_19_FD_205665 | JGI IMG/M metagenome (GOLD analysis project Ga0325403, IMG submission 205665) | Populus deltoides microbial communities from Bellville, Georgia, United States - Xylem-PdKOR-R4 | ecosystem: Host-associated > Plants > Phyllosphere > Stem > Wood/Secondary xylem...
CTATTCATTTATAATTGCTTACCTTTGAAATTTGTGCTAGTGATCCTGGATTTAATGTCTTCATTCACCTGGTTCAGTCAATTGTAACAACACTATAGAAGTTTTACAGGGTGATACTCAAAAACTTTTCTGCACACAATCACTTTGAAAATTCTGGTTTTATGTATATACTTGGAAAGGTCATCCTAATATCCTCAAGATGTTTGTGGGCATTATTTGACTCAAAGAGAACCTAAATCAGGGGATTTTAGTGCACAGTACTTGTAAAACTCTAGGAAATGCCAGCAGGTACCATATTTCTGGCAATCTGTAAATATTTTAATGGTTTAATTTCCCTCAATCAATACTTCCTAGGTAGTGTTAAGGAATAGAAAGCTTGTAAAAATTCTGGCTACTTTTGGTAAGAAATGCTCTCGTGCATAAGCTGAAGAGAGATCCATTTAACTATCTCTGTCCCTCCATCCTCTTGGAAGGGGTGGGGGAGAAGGATCTTTGTCCTGGTGTTGGTTGGATTGTTATTTTTTGTATTAGAGAATGCCTTTGATATCTTGTGCATTACCTGCTCATGGTTCTTGAAAACTACTACTCTTCAAAGCTTTTCATATCCATGGACTAGTAATGGACGTCGAAGAACCTTCTCCATGCAATACTCTCTTTTATATAGCAGTTTGTATGTATAACTAGTTGGTTCCCAGAAACACTAATGTCTCAAGTTTCCCATATGTACAGGCAAGAGAAAACCACAGTTGGTACTCTTGGACCATGGTCTATACAAAGAACTTGATTTCACAACTAGGTTTAACTACGCTTCCCTTTGGAAGGTGCATTTTTACTTCCATCTTCCATCATTATTCACTTGCATCTTTCCACTGTCGATGGCTTAATGCTGGTATTCTGATGTTATGAAATCTGTCACAGGCATTGATTTTTTCTGATGCTAATGCAATAAAGGAAAACAGTGTTAAATTGGGTGCTGGAGAGGATCTATATGCACTGTTTGCTGCAATTCTTACCATGAAGCCCTGGAATAGGATCATTGACCCATCTGTTGATCATTTGGTTATAAAAGGCAATGACAGCGAGCGTGCAGAACGGCAGGTCTGTCAGTCTTCTTACAAATACAGATATACTTTGGGACGTATCATTGTGCTTCTCATTGAGAAATTATTGTTACATTGTCCACATGGATGCTTTCCATGTATTTATTACTTGCTTTACAATTTGTAGTTTTGTACCCTTTGCAGATGTACGCATCTCAGTTTTTTCCTCAAATCTCAGAGCTTCTAAGGAGGCTGCCACGAGTAATTCTGTTGATGCTGAAGACAAACGACTGTTTACGATCTGTAAATAGTTGTCTGGTATTGTGCATTATCCTCCCTCATTATTGTTGCCATTTATTATTGCGGTCTTCTGGTTGAAGTTAATTACAATTTATTGTTAAGTAAATCTTGGAATTGTTTGTAATCAAAATGAATTATGGCCAGTTGCAAGGATCTTCTGTCGAGACATTTTTCATCATCGGAAAAGTTTCCTCCGAGGCAGTTGTTGAGGCAAAGAAGTTGCAGCGAAAATCCTTACTAAGCAGGTTAGATGTATTGCTGGAGGAAATCTTGTTGGAAGTTAGACTTCTTGGAATGCAGATAGCTCTGTGGCTTCTACATCTAAGGAGAGCTTTGACGGGATGAATACAAACATCGGACACAGAGCCTGTTTCTTTTCTTTTTTCAAATTTTTACCACACACTGACTTCATATTCTTTCTCTCCACTGTCCAGAAGGTGCTTTGGGCACGGATTGATACCGTGATTTTTTTCTCAAACAGTTAAAAGGAAAAGATGTATCGTTCATTCGATCCAATAAGAAACTCGGGATGATAATTTGTGTTGTAAAACCCCTCAACGGGGAAGGAGAAATTATAAGACACGGATGAATGGAATTTAATTTCCTTCTGATTTTGGAAATGAATATCCTGTCCATTTGAATTGTTGTCTTGAACACATGTAAGCTGTCGATGTATTTTTTTACGTTTCTTCGTCCCGGGGAATCTCGTGTCCGTTGTGAGGGACATAATAATAGTGAAACTAGTCTTTTTACCGAGCCAGATTTTTTTAAAACATTAAAAAAATTATAAAAATATTAGGAAGTAAAAAATTTGTTGCATGTTAGATGAAATATTTTTATATAAAAAAATTGAGATGTATAATGATAAGATAATGGAACTCACACGAAAATAAATTAGAAAATCTAATTATAATAAATAAAATATTAAAAGGTAAGAGGAAATAAAATTATAGAATTAAATGAAGGCTGAAGCAAATTTTTATGGAAAGAAATAATAACAATCTAAAAAATAAAAATAAAAATAAAAATAATCAAATTGGAATGAAAAGTAAATTGAAGACTTGTTTTATTATAGGATAAACATGAATATAGATAGAATATTGATTAAAAAAATTATAAAATATTAAAAATAAATCAATCTAATATTTTTTAAAATGAAATAAACCCAACATAGTTAAAACACTATAACAAACAGCACTAAATCCTAGTGTTTTTCAAACGCAATAGTCAATTAAGTCAACCACGCTCCTCAAAGCATATGATGATGGTATGAGCTGTTGGGTGACTGTGTGGTGTCCTGTACCATTTGACTGTCATTTTCATCCATAAACTATGGAAACCTCATATTGGAGTGTTTGGGTTTGTGGGAGCTGTAGCAAGTAGCCACCACTACTGTCAATCGAAGAAAGTGAAGGGCAACAAACATTACACACTATCAATCATGGCACATTGCAGGCGGTCTTTGTCAGGGTCTAATCTTGTCTCGTGACTGGGCGTGGGGCTCAGCGGGGCAGAGCACCTGGTTGGACCATGATCATGATAGTTGACTGTGTTTATTGAGCTCTCTTCCATGCCAAACCCACCAATTTGGTGGCTCAATCAGTTTCACCGAATTTGGCCGTCAAATTTGGGTTTATTACGTTAACCTTCAGGGAGGGAGTATAATTACACAAATCCAGCTGACAAGGAAGCCACCTCATCTTTGTTCAAAGAAAGCGATCCTTTTGAGAGTTTAGGATCATCTGGTGGCTATGGATGGTCCAGGTCGCAGCAGAAAGGTTGCATTAATGGGGAAGCCATCAATGGCTGGCGTGGTTCGGTGGTTGGGTAATGGCATGGCGTTTGCATTTACTTCTTCAAACGCGCATGAGCATTACTCGCCTGTTTTCGCGCGAGTAGGTGGAACCTATAAACTCGCCTTTTGCCGTATCATTTCAAGTTCTAAACTTGAAAGCCTGGAATAATAAAAACACAATCCTTCTTGTATTTACTAGGGGATATTTGTGATGTTTTAATGATTTTAATTATCTACGTTATATCTAAAATTCAACGCTTTAGATGATATCTGGCATTGTCATACAATTATATTTTTAATTTTTTTTTAGTTTTTAATTATTTTATTATTATTTTAATATGCTAATATAAAAAATAATCTTTTTAAATAAAAATAAAAATAATTACTTAATATATTTTCAAATCAAACAAACCTTAAAAAATAACTTGTTTTTTTTTTTTTTTACTTTGAGGAGTGATGTTATTTTTTCATATTTGAGTTGGGTTATTTTGTAATTTCCCATTGAGGAGGACTCCCACAGTTGTGGAGGGAAGAAATGAAAGAAGAGAGGAAGACACTTATCGTCTGTTACAAACCAAGTAGTGGACGTCTATCTATCCATCTTTAATGAGGGTCATGGGATCGCTTAATAAAATCCGCCAGTCCTCGATTTTTCCTCCTTTCTCTATCAACCTCCTCCGCTCATAAAAGGAGCGTAGAGCCACTGCCATTTTCAACCTTCACAGCCAGACACGAAGAACAAAGAATTTTGTGTTTAAAGAAAAACAGAACGACCAACGGATTTGTCAAAATGGTGGGACCGAGTAGACCGCAATTTGTTCTCTTTGGATCCTCCATTGTCCAACTCTGCTTCAGTCATGGCGGTTGGGGCTCCATTCTCTCCGATATCTACTCTCGCAAAGTATTCCTCTTTCTCCATTTGTTTATTTTATATTTCACGTGTTCTTTGAATGTTGCTTGATTTATTTCTTTTCTAATACATATAAATTGAAATAAAGATTTTCCCTAATGATATTTATTTCACTGTTTTGGCCAATTAACCCCAGCACTGATTAGTTGCCATTTTCATCATCTGATTAGGCTAATCTTTTTCTGTTTGCAGGCAGACATATTGTTGCGAGGCTACTACGGATGGAACTCGCGGCGTGCTGTCCAGGTTCTCGATCAAGTTTTTCCCAAGGTATTTTCGTTCATATAATAATTTCTTTTAGGAGCAGATTAGACGTAAAAATTGCTCTATTTGAGGAATCTCATCTCTAAGTTGGTGAAATTGATCGTGCTATTAGCTTGTTATATGGGTTTTATGTATTGTAGGATGCTCCTGTGCAACCAGCTCTGGTGATAGTTTATTTTGGTGGTAATGATTCAATGGGGCCTCACTCATCTGGCCTAGGCCCTCATGTTCCCCTTGATGAATACATGGAGAACATGAGAAAGATTGCAATTCACCTCAAGGTTTTCTCCTGGTTCTCAAATAATACGATCTCACTATATAGATAGATCATGGTTCACATGTATAATATGAATGATCAAAGCAATTCTTCTCCTTATTTGATGAATATTGCGATAAACTTCCTTTTTAAGGGGAATGAAATCTGGGAGGTTTTTATGCTGCTCTCGAATACCTTTAAATGATTAAATGCTTGTTATTCATTTCCTGATTGCTGGACTATGTCCAGTTATTCTTTTGTTGTGTGTATTTTGTAATTTGGCCCTGCAAGAACTCATCAGAGAATGATGTTTGATGCTTCATCTAACACTAGATATTTGAAAATCAGAGCCTCTCAGATACAACCCGCATCGTTTTTATGAGCTGTCCACCTGTTGATGAGGCCAGAGTTAGTTCAAGCACAAGGTGCTCTGATTCGTTATTTTCTTTTCCTTCTTTTTTTTGTTTCTGATCATAGAAATTCTGAACCGTCTGTTTTTCTAAATTCAGTGGAATTTTCAGTGAAGTGGTTCGAACAAATGAGTTGTGCCAAATATATTCCAATTCTTGTATAAAGCTATGCCAGGAATTGGGAGTGAAGGTTGTTGATCTTTTCTCTGCCTTTCAAAAAAGAGATGGTTGGACTACTGCTTGCTTTACGTAAGTTTTCTTCATCTTCCTTCTGCTAACAAGATCAATGTTCAGAAGTGTATATAATCTTATGTATTGTTTGGTCTCCCTCATGTATCTTCTATGCGTTTTCTATATGATGCTTACATGTGGTGGTATTTTCCTTGCACACAATTATCGATAAGGCTTAGTTTCTGTTTCTCATATTTGGATTTTTTTTTAATTACCACATTAATGTTTTTTTGACAAACTAGCACCGGCCAAAAAAGATATTGGAATATAACATAATTTGGCAAAAGTTGTTGTTGGAAAACGTGACTTTAAAAAGTTATGGTTGGAAATAAAGATATTTAAAAATTATTAAAATGGACTGGCACAAATTCCAAGAAGCAGAAAGATGAGAGAAGAGAAAAGGAAGGAAAAAAAAAAAGAGATCTTGAAGGCACATTAAAGCTCCGGAAATAGCACTCTCGTACCATTAGAAGATCTCGATGACACCTAAGATTATCAATGGTGATCGAAGTGAGCCACACGCACCGCTCAAAGAAATTAAGCCATCCACTGTCTTTGGGTGGCACGTGTTGGCCCACTCAAGCCACTATTGATGACCTTTTTTGGTATTATTAGATTTATCTTGTTAAGATCTTTCTGATGATACCGAGGGTGTTATCATCGAAGCTTCAAGGTGCCTCCGAGATTGCCATCCACTGTCTTCAAGGACAGTTGCTCGTAATTTTAGGATATGTGTAAAAACATCAGGTTGAAATCCAAATGCTTGCCTGCACAGTTTGCAGTATGTTGCAGTGTCATTTGTCTATGGGAACTCACGGGCTGCAGATATATATATATATATATAATCTAGGGACTATCTGCAAAAATCAGATAAACGATCCCCATTTTCAGTTTTTGCATTGCCGTGAAAAGTTAGGCCATCAACGTGTTTGCTTTCCCATGATGAAAAGATATTATTAGCCAGCTTTGATGGATTAGATTATGTTGTTGTTTCGGATGGTCTTCATAGGGCTAAAACGTATCGAGCCACCTTGAACTATCAACCGTTTTGATTGACACTCTTTTCTTTTTTAATATCTAGATCATGGTGTGTTTGAATTAAGACCCCCTTTGTTAGGTTCCAATCACTTTTGGCAGTGAGACCACTGTCAAATGAAAGTTTCAATCAACATGATTTCATGCATTCATGTCTTAAACCCAACCATCACTGGATTTCAGTGTTCTAAAGGTTGGAAATTTCAGATTGAAAAACTAATAATCAAATTTTTGAGTTTGATTTGAGATTCAAAATGGATTTTGAATTTAAATGTTGTTTTCAAGGTTGAAAGGGGTTACTTTAATGGTCTTTTTGGGTGGATTTGGTGGTCATAGTGATGGAAGTTTGGTGGTGAACAGTAATAGAAGTGATCCTAATCCAAACACTTCATAGTTTATGTATTAAAATTAAAAGAGAGAAGGTTTTTCTTTTGTGGTTTAGTAGTCTTTTAAGCATTGGCCTTTGTTAGTGCACAACCTAAAATATGTTCTATGGACTCATCGAACTTGAATTTTATTCTGTTGAAACTTGAGAAGACTTCCTGGTTTTGGAATTTGGATGCTAGATTTGCACTGGTTTTGGATATTGGAGTCAGGTATATACGAGCGAAACCTGTAGTCCAATACATGTTATCTCTAAACAGATGGTCTCTCCTTCATCCTATATGGAAAGGCAGGCCGTGCTGGTTAATTTAGCTAACAAATCACTAGATAATTCCTCCTTGTTACAATTTTTACTGGCTAATGTTAGCTTCCATTGGAAAGTACCGTCATGATTTAAGATTGTCAGGTTGTCTTCTCCTTTTACCACAACAATCATAAAAAATGTGAATCGAATGTCTTTGGTTGACTTAAACTGGTAGTAACGTGTTTCAACTTTCAGTTTTAAAGTTTCCCCCTTCACTTTTTTCCAGAGATGGCATTCATTTATCAGCAGAGGGGAGCAAAATAGTTGTGGAGGAGATTCTGAAGGTGCTCAAGGAAGCTGAGTGGGTTCCATCTCTTCATTGGAAGTCCATGCCCACCGAATTTTCAGAGGATTCACCATATGATCTTGTTGCTGCTGATGGGAAACAAACTCTAAATCCCTCCGAGTGGACATTTCACAGGGAGGTTCATTGGGACTAGGTTGCAAAACTATCTTTATGCCTTTTTCAAATGCCGGAGCTGCAACTAGAAATTGAAGGAAACAAGCATCCCTTACCAGAGTCGGCATGAACCCACAAAAAAGAATCAGCCTAGAGTGGAATAATTATAATGCAACTCATTCTTGTCTACTGTTTCTGAACTCCCTTCGTTTTTAATTGAACTGTTCCTTGTATAGCCATAGGTTTTAGCAGTAACATTAGTCTCTAAAATGGCATGGATGGTGCTGTTTTGAATAATATTCAAATGCAGCAGCGCCATTTCTCGCATAGACTGTATGGTTTCAAGACGAACCCATCACAGGTGGTTCCGGTGCCAATTTGTTCCTTGATTATCATTACATGCATGGTTTCAGCATGATTTTTCCATCTTAAATCTCTCTTCATCGTGCCTTTTCTTTTCGTTTTTTCATTCGCAAGAAAAGTAAGATGTTACTGTCACGTTCCATCTCACAAGTTCTTTGCTATGAGAAGTAGTGTTTTCCTGCACCCAGAGCACCAGTCAAGCGGAAAAGAGGCCTCTAGGGAACAAGGATTCCCGGTTAGAATCTTATTTCTTATATTTCTAAACGGGTTATTTTTTATGATTTGATTTTTGGATTTGACTGTTCCCAAGTGGATGGTGTCCACTACTATGGTCATGGTGTGTGTCTATATATATATATATATATATATATATATATATATATATTTTTTTTTTTTCTTTCTTTCAAAATCAGGCTCTACCATAATTAATTAGTTCTTGTGGTTTCACGAATTACATATTTAATTTTTATGTTTTCAAATTCATTTTTAATCCTTTCAATCCATTTTCCGTCCCCTTCCAGTAGAAAGAAAAAACGAAAGAAAGAAGGTGAATATGATGAAAATATTAACGAGAAAATAACTTTTTTTTTTAAAAAAAAATACTACTAAATTAAACACATACCCAACGCAGCTCCTATAAATAATTTAATTTTTAATGTTGCAAGAAATTAACGAACTTGTTTTAATAAACTACGAGAACTAAATTATGATTAACTTGGGTTTTGAAGAACAGGACTGGCGCTGCTTCCACTGAAGGAAGTTCTCAGAAGCCACGAAGCATAAACGATGCAACAATTGAATGTTCCGTTGTCCCTGAGATGCAATAGATATGTGTTTTCAGATATTATTATTAATTCTTAAGATTCTTAAAAGTAATTGATGCGCTGTAAAAACAGCTAAAACTTTTGAAAATATACTGCACCAAATCCAACCTCCAGCCCTCCACATTAGCGGCATTAGCCAACAGATACAACATTTACCCTAGCCTCTCTTATTCTCTCTCTCAGCCGTTCCACAATCAACCACCGCCAACAGCCCTCTCCTCTATTTTTTTTAATCACCGACGGCGTCCTCTCGACCAGCCACCGTGAGATCCAGACAACAACAACGGCGTCCTCTCCACCAGCCATCTTAAGCTGTTCTGTTTGTTTTTATCCTGTGAGGTCATAGTGGGGAGTTGCATATAAGATTTCCAAGAGAGAAGATCAAGAAATTGCTCTAACGGTTTGGTTTTTCAACTCAATTTCTTGAATTGCTGTTTTGATTCTTTTATTCGTAGGAAACCTTTTCTTCTTTTGTCCCTGTACACTTGTATTCTTGGGCATTTTAGCTATTGAACAGTCTTTTAATTTTTTCCCTTCCCATTGTGCACTGGCTAGGGACCAACTAAACTAATACACTGTGATATCACAGTGGCGACACTGTTATGGGGAGTTTTTTTTTCAGACTGGGGTGGAGAGGGATCAGGGATGATGCATTTCATAAAAAAAATTGGGAATGGGATCATTCTGTTTAAGTATCATCAAGAATGACAGTAGTGTTGGCAGAACATGTAAAATTGATGACCAGAAAACTGGTTTCAGGAGGTAAAAAATCTCATTCTGTTTTGTTGAGCTTGCTTCCTCAGAATATTTTCTTGGAAATCTTTGGAAAATCTCTTACCTTTTTCAAAATGGGACCAAGACTACAAAGAAAATTTTCCTGATTAGTTGGGACAGTTCTTAGTCATAAATCCTAACAGTATTATTTGCTGGTTTAAAAAAAATATTTTCCTTCTTTTTTTAAAACCAGCAAATAATCCTTTTGAGTAATCCTGCTTGTCAGTAGCCTTTTAAAGAAAGAAAATATTAAAAAAAAAAACCAGCAAATAATCCTGCTTGTCAATAATACTAAACTAAACAGCTAGAAAAATAAAAAATAAAAGACTGACTTGATAAGTAAAATCTTGTAGAGCATAGATTCCAAGCTCCATCAATCTAGCAGTTGCCCCGCTGCTTTGTTTCCGGTCAGATTCAGAACAATTGAAACAAGATCTAGGAATTTTGAAAATAAATCAATTTTATTACAATTTTTTGAAAAAATCCATTCTATAAAAGAGATGGGTAAATAGGGCTGCAATCTATAAAATACAATATAATTATGTTTTATTTGCAGCCTGGAGGTAAACACGTGAAATTCCTTCTGCACTAGAGAAGCTAGAAGACCGATAAAATTGATAACATAAAACAATGGCAAATTACTATGACATTGATAGTATTCTCGTGGAGGAAGAGGTGAAATTTTTTATCCTCACCTTATATTTTAACTCCTAAATCTCGTAATCCTAACATAATCACTTTTCTATCGTGTGTTTACACTGTCTTGCAGTTTGTCCCGGTTGTGTTTCAAAAGGCTATAAATGGAGTGAAAATCGATGAAAGTACTGAAAAAGGATATGTAAGTTTTAAGTAAAATAGCGTTGGAGAAAGACCTCACAAGTCAAATTACTTCATATATTCACCTTGTTTTTGACGTGTTAATTAAAACTCAGGTTGAACAAGGTTCAAAGACACAGCTACCTTTCTGGCTTGCTCATGAATTGCACATGAGGCAAGCTGTATCGATAGGTGTTCCTGCCTGTTTTAATCAAAAGTAATTGCCTTACTTGCTCAAAGCGAATATTTTTATTTTACATTATGAAGTGAGTTGGTGGGAGATCCATCTTCATGTAGGGTTGCTTTATGTCTTAGTAGAAGGGTCCAATTGGTTTTCCCGGTTGTAGTTCTCAAGGATAGAAAATTTCTTGTTGAAATTATTTATGTCATTGCTGTTAAAACTTCAATGTAAAATGTAGCTCCTTAGAATTATAGAAACATTGCTCAAGTCCTCTAGGAACTCCCCGATTTTAAAACTTCAATCTAAAATGTATTTCCTTTGAGTTATAGAAACTTTGCTCGAGTCCTCTAGGAACTCCCTGATTTTAGGTTTCACTTTCAGGGATTTATTTAAATTAATTGCTCGTTATGATAGTCGAGTCCCCAAAAAATCATCATATGTGTGCATGGAGAATGGTTTGTCTATGCTGTCATCCAACATCTATTTACTTGTACAGTTGTTTTTATAGCTTATAGATAGTATTTCTTTTTCCTCACCAGAGCAAGGCTGGAAATTCAGGCAGACGCTGCTTGTGTGGACCTAAGATCCCGCTGTCCATACTTTTATGAATTTGGATGCAAGCTAGCTCCACTGTGAGTCTCCTTCCCCTGCCTATCCGTTCATGTGTGTATACAATTCCTGTTGTGATGTCTTCTTTTAGTGCCTTTTGTTGAACTACCATGCAAGAGTACCTGCATGAAATGGTGTCCTGCTTGTGAAGCATTTTTTGCTTAGTGTTGCTTTCTCGATTTGGAGGAGGAAACATGCAGCTCAATGTGTTTAATATTTTTTTATGACCTTCCCTAAGTGATGCCTTGATCTTTTGACTTTCTCAGTCTGTTTAATCAGATTGACAATTCCAAAACAATCCAGTTATGTGTTGGATACAAAGTTACAAACTAACACATCATGACATCGAAAAGTATATCATTGTTTTTAGATATAAAAATCAAATGTGGGCTTCTCCTATGTCAGAGCAATAAGGTTTGTAACCAACCAGAAGATTATGGAGTGCTTTCAATTTTAGATATCTTCAGTACTGTAACTTGAAATAATCATTTCATTACCAATCTGTGCCATTCGTGAATTTACTAATGTCTATCCTTGTCCACTTCATTAGACTGTTTTAAAGAAATTATTTGGATAAGAGTATGGCATTCTTTTTGGACCGAGACAAGTTTTCTGTTAGTGATTCCAGGTTGCTTAATTTTATCTAGGTTTCATTTGTTGGTAGACTTCAGTGTACCTGAAGTCTAGAAGCAAAAACTATCTGTTTTCATTCTCAAGTCCAGGGATCAACTGAAGGCCCTTATCGAGATCCTTGCAATAGAAAGGAAACATATGGGAGAAGTAAACTGTCAAAATGAATTACTTCACTCCATGCATTCTGATTTTCTGTTTAGCTTTGAGAAGTTTATATGTTGTGAATGGGGTCAAATGCTTGACAATCAATATTGTTCATGGGCCTTTTTACTTTGTGGTCAAACCCCAAGGCTTTAGACATACACTGTACTGTGGTTGAGTTTACATGTTGTGAAGGCTGTGCTTGGCAACAATACATCCAAATTTACTTTGGCATATTTGCTATGATTTGTCTTATACAATGAGAGATTGTGCGTTGTTGTCCTGGTGGAGGCAAAAGTGCACAATTGACAAGTGTTGGTCGAATGTCGGTCATACCTATTGACAGTAAATTTACATTACACCAGCAATCTTTTGTTTGGCTGACAAGCTGGTGTTCACCAAGCTTTATACCTTTTCTTTACGAGGACTTATTTGGTTATTCATAATGATGCTTAGGTGTGATAAATCCATTGGATTGTTGCTTGCATATGCATTTCGAATCCGGTATAAGGAAGTCCTACACAAGGCACACACCACAGCATTTGCAGCAGCTTCCAAATTCCTGATGCTCCTAACTAAAGAAGAAACTTACAGTGAGATTCTTTTACTTTTGAGCGTATATTTTATGCTTTCATGCCGCACATTTATGTTGCAATGACAGTAATTTATTTCTCTGCATGTTTAGTGTATGAAGCAGCTCAATCATCCATGGCAGCCTTTAAGAAATGGCGGATGGGTGGCCCCAGATTGCAGAGAGCTTCAATTCTTGGGAGGAAGAGAAAACTAGCTGAATAGGTGCCCATTTCTACCCTGCCGACATCTCAATTCAAGCACTCATGCTGCTGTTATGTCTTGGTCCTTGCCTTGAGATTGATGCATGATGGGTGCATTCTTGCATGAAAAGTAACAAAGCACGTCCTGGTACTATAATAGTTCACTCTCCAGTTTCGTTTTCCTCCTGATAATTTTAGCTTGATATTTAGCCCTAGAGGAAGTTGGGGGCAGGGGTGAGGCTGTTTGGGGTGTTGATGCAACTGCAGTCGCAATTAGACAAAGAAACTGACTATTTACTTGTTGCCATGGTAATTGAGTTGATGCGATACATTTCATCTTGAATTCCGTGATTTATAAAAATGATCCCTGCTCAACTGTACATCCATTTCTTTGTAAACCCAAAACAATCAGCCAAAAACTTAAATGTGATCAATGTAGGCAGAACTTCTGCATAAGATATTATACCATTTGAATTTGGCTACATGATATGCTATAAATCTTTTTTTTATTTTGATGGTTTTTGAGAGTGATAACTGTATACCCGTTTGGCAATGCAATTGAAAAGCGTTTTCGAAAAAATTTGAATTTTTTTTAAATTAATATGTTTTTAAATTATTTTAATGTACTGATTTTAAAAATAATTTTTAAAAAATAAAAAAATTATTGACATACTTTTGTGAAGAAAAACACTTTGAAAAACAATCACAACTATACTTCCAAACACGCATATTTTGTTTTTGTTTGGAAAAATATCAAAATCATGTTTTTTTTTTTTAAAAAAATTATTTTTTATATTAACACATTAAATTATCTAAAAATATTTAAAAAATAATTTAAAATAAAAAAAGTTAAATTATAATTAAAAAAAACATGTTGAAATTAAATTCCAAACACCCTATTAATTCAAGTCTTTGTTTCCCTGATTTACGAAGTTCAGAAGGTGATGATTACTCGTTGCAAGCCTAGGTTTCTATTCTTGATACTGCTGCATGCCATTATTTTTCGTGGCTAAATTGATGCATGCTGTGCGAAGACAGATGATGGTAATGCGTCTCCTAGTGGGCACAAGATCATCAAAACTACTCCACTCCGATAAGCCCCAAAGCAAATGGCTTTGTCATTCCTTAACCCCTTATATATATATCATAGTGGTCAACTAGATCTCTTGTTGTGGTGATAATCCCATGCCCACCATTAGCCGACTTTTCCACAAGTTATGAATGAAATGCACAATGTCATAAATCGTAACTCATTCAGATACATATCATCAACAAGTCTTTGATTTTCACTCCCCACTTCCTCTTCTATAGCTATCACATCCATTGCCTCTTTACCTGGAAGAAATCGCACTACTTTTAAACTCACATTCAGAGACCCTGCCATCTTGCAAGCATTAGGCTTCATCACACCCCCGAGTACAGAGCATGGCAGAATTTAGCTGTTCTCTGTGATGGCTAAACTCATTACAAATGTTCAAAATGAGGCCTTGATCAAAAAATATCCCCACAGAGCATGATAGGAGAGTCCTCTTTGTTCATCCCATGTGCGCTGGATTGCTTGTGAAAATGGAATTCGGATGAAAGTCATGCCTAAGAACTATTCAAGCTGGAAAGGATTTGAACACTTTTCTTTTTTCTTGTCAATAACAGGACGTGTTATCTTACATAACCATGGTGATTTCAACACAAGCTCAAGTTGATGAAATAGTGATTGCATATTTATGTCTCCCAGCATTAAGAATAATCAAAGCCCGTTGGCGTTCATAAGAACTCCAAGGGCGACACTTCCATTCCATGGGCTGGCATACCACAATACATGGCAACCATGAAACCGCCTATGATCTTGGCGAAGTCCCAGAATCATGAGAGACCACTAGCATTGACAAACAGATCTCTCATGAGCACAAAAAAGGAAGTATGACCCCTGTGGCAAAGTCTTCGAGTTTCTCCAGTCCTCATTCCAAGCTCTCCATCAGGTAATGAATCCACAAACTACCACTTCAGCAAGAGTGGATAAATAAGAGAGGATTTTTTTAAAAAAAGAAGTTTTTTAAACAAGGCAGTTCTGTCTATATGATTGTTGTTAATTGCTCTTTCTCTATAAAAAATGCTATCTGCTGCAATTAGGGCTTAATATAGGTGATTATTCATAACCATAAAATTACAGTTAATGTAACGACTCAAGAACACAACAGATAACACACACAAAAACCAAGCTCAGCTCTTATTAATCCATTGACCCAGTCCCTTTAACAGTAAAATTCTTGAACAAATTCTATTGCATATTCAACTCAAACAAATCCATTTAATGAATTAAATTCCAAGTGAAAAACCCATTTTAAATTTAAATTGTTGGATGAGACCTAGTATATTCATTACCTGCAATATATATTGTGGTTTTTTTATAATTATTTCTAACTAAAAATGACGAAATGATGAATTGAAAGTTCTACTAAAAATCTGAGGAAAATCCACTGTAAACTTCATGTCCAACTCTGAAATTCCTCTCTTTTTTTCCATTTTTTTGTTGGCCGGTGACCAAAGAATTTAAATTACTAGAATCTCTAACCCATAACTTTGTTGCTATCAATGGGATCAGATACTTATCCTTCACCTGATCCCATTGTTTGAGTTTAATCAGCAGTGATAATACAGCATCGTTCAACATGATCCTGATCCCTGAAAAGATTATATCTCTCTCGCCTCTTATTTTGAGAACTTGGTTGTTGATTGAAAAGCTAAGACATGGTAGCACGTGATGTTTAGAGTATCAGGTGAAGGATAAGTATCTGAAAGGAACTATCTGATGCATGCATAATTTAATAAATAAATAAAAGAGAAAAAGGTAGGTGATCTTTTGCTGTCGTGGCAAAACTGAGAACCTGTTACGATCTTTCTTCTGATCCAATCCAGGTGCAGTAATAATTAATATACGAAAAAGAAATCACAGACAAGATATTTCTGCAACTTCTCTCGTGTGTTACTTTATGTGTTTTGTAATAGGAGGTCCAGAGATTTTTAAGAGTAGTTTTTAATTAAAAATATATTAAAATAATTTATTTATTTATTTTTAATAGTAGTATATCAAAGTTATTTAAAATACTTTAAAAAATTAATTTGCTTGACGCGTGTTAACCACCCAAATTGCATCTAGCAACTTGTATCCTGTTAGTTTGAGTTTTGTAATTAGATGTATAGTGTTTTTTTTATAAGTGTTTCTTAATTAAAAATATATTAGAGTTATGTTTTTTATTATTTATTTTTAATACCAGTATATTAAAATAATTCAAAATATTTTTAAAAAATATTAATTTAATAATTTTTAAATAAAAATAATTTAGAAAAACATAAGCTGTCATGATGCTAAACATGCATCCCTTTTCTATAATAACAAGATTTTTATTTGGTTTCACCATATTCGTCCAAACACAAAATATATTATCTTAGTAAAATTCAAATCATTAATCTTTTAAGTATCTAAAAAAATAATTGTCAATTTTAAAATTTTAATTTTATTAATATAGCTATTGCGATGTAATAGAAGTTTTGGGGTCTTTTTGCACAACTTTTAACAAGATTCTATTGCATTTCTATTTTATTTTTTTTTGTTAAAAATTAACTTTTTTTTATGTTTTGAATAGTTTTGATGCATTAATTTTGAAAATAATTTTTTAAAAATAAAAAATATTATTTTAATATATTTTGATATAAAAAACATTTTAAAAAACAACCACAATCACATTCCTCTATCTAAAATATAAAAAATAAAAAGCTACCTGGAAAAGGGTTAACAAAAGTACAGTACTTAAAATTTAAAATTTATTATTTGAGAATTGGAGTTTGAATTTTTTAAACCAAAAGTGAAGAATTAAGAAAAAATTACTCCTAACATCCTATAATTTTATTAAAATTACAATTGCTTGCTCATTTTTTTTAAAATTACAGATTATATTATTAATGAGTATAAAATAAACTAAACTACATAATAATACTTACGGTATAAACTAATATGCAAACAACAAAGTTCATGTTATAAAATATAAGTTTTAAAAAAATTGATAGGCAAGTACAATACTACTAAACCATATAATGACGGAGTAATTTTTCCAAATTTAAAGATGAAAAGAGTGTTCGATGCCTACTCAATGAAGAGAGAATTACAAATTTAATGAGCTTCTCTTACTTATATTTAATTAATTAAAAAAACAAAAATTTATTTGGAAAAAGCTAAATTAAAAAAAAACAATTAAAAAGACTCAAAATAACTGAGTTATTTTAAAAACCAGTGAAAAACCCATAGAAAAAAAATAAAAAAATAATGGAATTTGATATCCAATTAAAAAAATATTGAAGGAAGAAATTGAAAAAAAAACATATGCTTAAAAAACAATCAGTTGAATCTCTTGAATCTAGGTTAATATTCCAAACTTGCAACTCATGAAATCCTAGACCTAGACTCAATCAAGAAGCTCATTTCCAACCAATTTAATACTGAATAATGAAATTAAAAAGAATTATCAATTTAAAAAAATTATCAAAGTTAAAAAAATAGGAATCAAAAGAATGATTATCAAAAAAAACTTGAAATGGGATGAAATCATAAAAAAATTTAAATTTAAAAATTATCTCAAATAAAATAAATAGAAAAAAATAATAAGGACCATATTCAATAGATGGAAAAAAATGAAAGATAAAATTGAAAAAAATATTTATAAATTATTTAAAATAAAAAAATAGTAATTAAGAGAATATGATCAAGTATGATGGAAAAATAAATTGAATGATTGCTTTAAAAATTTGAAA
>Ga0325403_1002141_pt1 | contig 17238 bp, 13 predicted proteins | sample PopdelMetagenome_19_FD_205665 | JGI IMG/M metagenome (GOLD analysis project Ga0325403, IMG submission 205665) | Populus deltoides microbial communities from Bellville, Georgia, United States - Xylem-PdKOR-R4 | ecosystem: Host-associated > Plants > Phyllosphere > Stem > Wood/Secondary xylem...
GACAACAATGTTGTCAGAAGAGTATGGGAGAATCACGCGGCAACTAGGTAAAATAAAAAATAATATTTATTTTTGATTTATAATTTTATGTTCTAAATTCTAATTAGTTACTATGGATGTAGGTTGCATGATTTTTGGTACGACACTCAAAAAAAGACGAAAAGATATGCGAGGGACAACGGTCTTGAAAGCTGGAATGAGGTGGCAGTTTGGCGGGAATTTAAACCGCCATTCATCTCGGGAGATATATGGGCGACATATATTGAGCACGTGACGTCTGAGCGGTTCTCATGACGCTCACAATCCAGAGCCGTCAACCGGAACCGGGAAATTCATGGTTCGGTGACCACGCACACCGGCGGCTCCGTCTGTTCAACACACATGCGAAGCGGATGGTAAGATTATTTTAAATGAAATATATCGTTAATTAATTTGTTGTTGCTTATAAATATATTTCACTTGTAATCTTTTTTTTCCTTACAGGCTACGTCTCTTGGACGTGAGCCGAGTCCAATGGAGCTATTTGTAGAGACGCACGTGCGGAGTCAAGACCGCCAAAAAGGGGTGCAGTAGTACGTGGACAACCGTGCTCAGCATTTTGTGGTATGTTCGATCAATCAAATTATTTTGTAAGTTATTATTTTCTTGAATTGAATATGATGATTTTTTTTAAAAAAAATTCAGGAGACCTATAATAGTCGGTTGAGAGAGAGATATGGGGACGATCCTTTGACCCAACCAGATTTCGATCCGGATTTGTGGATGGAGGTCGGATTGTCTGGTGGACCCGATAAAAATTGGGTCTATGGGCTCTCCAACACGACGGTTGATAAATTACAGTCGGCCCGTAGTGTCTCAATCGTTGGGAGCTCTCCATCAGTATCGAGCACCCAATCAGAGGAGTTTTTAGCCTTGAAACAATAATATGAATGCCTCTCGACGGATTATGCTCAGCTCCATCAAATGGTCATGGAGATTAGATCAAAGATGGGTGATGATCCGTGTGCTGCTTCTTTTTGGCGTACGGTCCTGGCAACAACCAGCCTCCTCCTCCTCCTCCTCCTCCAACTCCACCACTATTTTAATTAGTTTAATTTTGTTTTTTAAAACATTTAATTTGTAATGAATATTTTGATGAATATTATTTAACATTAATTTTACATTTTTAATGTCTAATGAAAATTTATTTGGTTATGAGTTTTGTAATTGTTAATAAATAATTTTTTAAAAACTATTTTAAATTTATACCGAAAGTATAGTATCGTTTACAATATTTACGGCCATGCCACAATTGCCGACGGAATCACCGACGGACATAACCGACGGGCATCACCGACGGAATAGTCCCGTCAGTATTTCGCAGAGAGTTGGAAAAAAATTACAGGCCTGTGCCACAATTGCCGACAGAATCACAGACAACAATCACCGATGAAAATCACCGACGGAATAGTTCCGTCGGTATTTCATAGAGAGTTGAAAAAAATTACGGGCTTGTGCCACAATTACCGATGGAATCACCGACGGCATTACCGTTGAATTTTACAGACGGAATATTCTATCGATAACTTGGTGGCGGGAATTTTTTTTGGCGCGCTTATCCGTCTGTATGTCCGTCGGAAATTCCGTCGGTATTTTTGTTTTTTATTACCGATAGACATGGCGACGGAATTAGAATTACCGACGCTCATGACTTCGATGGATTTGTTTCGTCGGAGATACCGCTGGTAATAATTTTACCGACGGTTTGTGTTTCTTTTACCGACGGAATTAATCCGTCGGTAAAACTGTATAATGGCGTAGTGTATTAGCCCGTGTTTTGTTATGGGTCGGATAAATTTTTTAAAATGTTAAAACCGAGAATATTTTTTATTGTGTTTTTAAACTTGGTTTAATGGCATAATCTTGAAACTTCACAACCTGTTTGCTTATCTCTAGTTTTCAACTAAATTACGCGGGAGTTAGTCCAAACTAAATTGATTGATTTCATGGGTCAAAATATAATTTGCGAACCATATCAATCAGCTAAACCTGCGAACATATCCATAAATTTTATAAAGTTTAATAGCATGACTTTTCTCTGAAACTATTTTTTTTTACAATATGAGAAAAAAAATAGATGATAAAAATGTCAAATTCAATTAAAAAAAGACACCCCAACAAACCAATTTTAGCTTTGTAATTTCTTTCTTAAACAAAAACAAAATTGGAAAAATTAAGAGACACATATAGATCAAGATATTTAATATCATAATATGGGTTATTTAATTGGTTTTGTTTAATGATTTTTTTTTATTAAAATCAATTTGAAATAGAAATCGACACACACATAAGATTTATTGAACAAGATAAAAAGAAAAAAAAACATATGCAAGGATGCATACATTAAAATATTATAAGAAATAAAAGTTTTTTTATCTCTAAAATAAATTTAATATATATAAAATATATAAAAATTACGAAAGAATCATACTAATCTCTTCAAAAATTAAGCACATCCAATATAATTAAAACAAATAATCACTATTTATAAAAGGATAAATAAGAAAACAAATCATTAAACACAACCATTGGGTCACGTTATCAGACTTGAAGCACCATACATGACATAATCATAAAGCCCAATGCCAAGGAAATGATATGTTGAAGTATGAAATAAAAAAAATTACAAACAAGAAATCGAAAATTAAAAATAGCAAGTAAAAAAATGACGGTTAAAAACAAAATTAAAAATAAATTAAAGAGCAACAATAAATTTTCACTTTGAGATTTAAAATGCAAAAAAGGAAAACAAAAACCAAAACAATAAGGATAAAACAAAATACACTATCAACTTGGATTAGAAGTTGAAATTACAAAAAAAGTTAAACCCTTATAAAAAGGTTAAAGGAAAAAAATCATAAGAATAAGGATTAAATTGAAAACACCAATACATGATTAAAAAAAAAATTAAACATGTAGAATTTTTCAACGTGTTTTTTTTACATTAAAAAAGTCATACATGTAAATCGTAAAACTTAAACACACATTAAATTAAATAAATCATGAACTATTGTGTAAATAAATGGAAAAAAAATTCATTAACGATAAATAACAATGTAAGTGAAAAAAATTAGAGACAAATCAAGATAATTAATAGCGTAACATTAGTTATATAATTGATTGTGTTTAATAAATTTGTTTATTAAAATGAATTTATAATATAGATCGACACTGATATGAAATTTATTTAATAAAATTAAAAACAAAATATTATGTAAGGTTGCATGTATTCAAACAATTATAAAAACAAATATTTAATCTAAATAAAATACTTTAAAAAAGCTACAAATGAGTCATACTAACTTCTTAACAAATTAAACACACCCAATATAATTAAAAAATAATTGTTATTTTAAAAAAAGCTAAATAAGCAAAAAAAAAATCATAGAGAAGGGGTATTGATTAAAATATTAATTTATTTAAAAATATACATATAAAAATAGGAATTGATTTAAAAATTTTTAAGAAGGGAAAAAAATGAGGACAACTCATGCACCTAGCCCAAATAGAAAAGGCTCGTGTGTGGGCCTGTATTTTTTTAGTTGAAGGGGTGGATGACATAATGCGTTTTTTTTAACAAACAATGCGTTTTATGTTGTAGTAGACGACATGTCATCTATGATCCTAGAATCTAGCCATTGTGGTGGTTGGAAAAACAGAGTCAATGATTTTTCCATCCAAAAACCTATTCTCAACTCGTTTTTGACTTAAAACATATAAAAAATACGCTATGAACCTTATTAAACCAAATCATTGCCTTCAACAACGAAAAAAAACTAGCCTTAAACCTAAAACCAAAAATCTTCCCGAGCTTAGAGATGTTTTTTTAGGTGTTTTGAAAATTAAAAAAAAAACCACCTAACCTTAATCCCCCTTATTATGTGGAACCTTTTGACTAAAAAATTATATGTTTTGGTGGCCTAAATCTTCCCCAATGAAAACTTTCTCTCTCTAAGCCATAATCCAGCAACCACATCTCCTTCCTCCACCCAAAAAATGACTGAAAGGGAGGAAAATGAAATTTGGTACCACAATATATTTGTTGAAAATTATAGGGACTGAAGACCTAACTGCTTAAAAAAAGAGGGGTGAAAATAAAATTTTAAAACAAATTGCATATTTGCCACCAATTTTACCCACTTTTATCACTTTGGTCCTCTTTTCTTTCAATTCAACCATCACCTAAAAAAACTTCACTACAAGATTTAACAGTTTTACCGACGGAAATATTCCGTCGGAATGTGATTAAGATTTTATCGGTAATTTATTTACCGACGTCATCACCGACGGAAAAAGGCCGTCGGCTTTCCTTTCATCGGTAATACCATATTCCGTCATTATATTGATCGGAAAAATAGAAAACAATTTACCGATAGTTTTACAGACAGAAATTGTGCGCCAAAAAAAAAATTCCCGCTAGAAATATACCGACGGATTTTAGCCCGTCGGTGATAGTGTGACATACCGATGTTTTAAAACCATCGGTGAATGTTTGGAATACCGACCAAAGATCTCCGTCTGTAAATTCATCGGTCGTTGTGGCAGGCACTGTAAAAGACCGAAGGCTTAAGTCCGTCGGTAAAGTTGTTGGTGAGTCTCTAATGCCGATCAAATATATCCGTCTGTAAATTCATCAGTAACTGTGACAGCTACTGTCAAATGCCAACATATATATTTTGTCGGTAAAAGCCTTTGTGATTATTTTTAATATGTTTTTAAAAAATTATTTAGAATACATAATATAAAATTATATAAATTAATGGTAATAAAAAACCAATTATGCAAATAAAATTTTTATTAAACATCAAAAACAAAAGAAATAAAATTAAATAATATTCATTACAAACTGAATGTGTTTTAAAAAAATGTTAGATTAACTATTAAAGTTAAATAATATTCATTACAAATTAACATAATGGTGGAGCTAGAGGAGGAGGATGAGGCTGGTTGTTATACGGCCAAAAAAGAGTAGGCGCAGATGTATCAGCACTCTGTGATGCCATGTTCATGACAAATTCACGAAGCTGGTCATGCTCTGCTTTTTGTTGTGCAGAATGTTGTGCACGCTCCACTTTGAGCTGTGCATACCATTGTGCATCCTCCGCCTTTTGTTTTGCATGCTCCGCTTTGAGTTGTGCATACTCCGTTTTGAGATGGTTGTATTTTTCAGTGAGCTGAGCTGTGTATTGCTGCAAGGCCACGAACTTCTTAGATTAGGTGCTCGATACTAATTGGGAGCTCCCAATGGTTGAAATACTATGGGCCGCTTACAAGTTCTCGGCCGTAGTGTTGGAGAGCCCGTAAACCTGATTTTTATCGGGTCTACCAGATGATCCAATCTCCATCCACAAATCCGGATTGAATTCCGAAAGGGTCAAAGGATCGTTCCCATATCTCTCCCTCAACGGCTATTATAGGTCTCTTGAAAAAAAAAAAAGTAATCATCATATTCAATTCAATAAAAATAATAACTTACAAAATAAAATGGTTGAACAAACATACCACAAAGTGTTGAGCACGGTTGTCAACGAACTGTTGCGCCCTCTTTTGGTGGTCTTGACTCCGCACGTGCATCTCCATAAACAGCTCCACCTGGCTCGGCTCACGTCCAAGAGACGTAGCCTATAATGAAAAAAGATTAATTAACAACAAATTAATCTAATGATATAACTCTTTGAAATTAACCTTACCATCTGTTTCACATGTGCAGCAAATGGAACGGAGCCGCCGGTGTGCATTGGCACTGAGCCATGAATTGGCCGATTCTGGTTGCCAGAACCGGACGGTGAGCGTCATGTGAACCGCTCAGATGTCACGTGCTCAAGATAGTTCGACCATATATCTTCCGGGATATATATCGGTTTGAAATCCCTTCAAACCGCCACGTTGTTCCAGCCTTGGAGACCCTTATCTCTCGCCGTTTTTTTTGCCTTCTTTTGTGATTCATACCAAAAATCACGTAGCCTACTTCCATAGTGAGAAATTAGAAGTTAAACATAAATTTTTTTTCTAAAAAAATCTTGTATTGTTTTCGATATTACCTAATTGTCGCATGATTTTCCCACACTCTCCTCACAACTTTGTCATGCTCCCTGTCCCAGGCGAATTTGTGCCGTTTTATAAATAATTAGATAAATAAAAATAATAATTTAGTTACAATTATATTAATAAATTATTAGATATAAGCTGGAAATTAGAAATTAACACCAACCTCAAATCTGTTAAACCATGTATCAATTTGAGTTATCCATTCAGGATGTCTGGATAACTGACTCTATTGAAATAATGAAATCTTCATCGATGATTTAAACGCCGATGATATTACTCGGGTGACCTCAATGTCTGCGAACCTGAAAATAAATTAAATTCATGAAATATTGATTAGTTGTTCATAAATTATTTTATAATTTAAAAGAAAAAACAAAAACCTTAACAAATTTACATTGAAAGGTCGTCCTTCCACTATGCCTCGTACTTGCGGGTGAACTGATTCTGCTGCGAAAGCACGCCACTTCTGTGCTGTGAACCCGCGTTGGAAGAGGCAGCATCAATTGATGGTGCAGGTGGCGTAGGTGCCTCTTCTTGAGAGGCACATAAGGATACGTCATCCTCGCTGCTAGAAGAACTAGTTCCGACCATACGTGAGCAACTAGCTCTGGTTTTCGTTCCACGCATCTACACAATTGTATACGAATAATTATATAATTAACTTCGAATGTTAAAAAAAAAAATCGACAGCACCTCCCCTATACAGGATACTACCCAAATCCACAAACTTGCAAATATTGACAAAAGTCACAACTAATTGACTCCATCTATACTAATATTGTATATATATAACATAACATTTATACATATAACATTCATACTAATTATAAGGTAAATTCAACATTAACAACATATTCAATCATTATATAAATACAAACAATAAAAAATATTCAATAAATTCAACAAAAACTCTAGACAAACAATTAAAATTATTGCAAATAATTAAACACAAATCATGCAATAATGTAGTAAAATTACTAATTATTCCAACATATTCAATTACTTATTCTAAGGTAAATTCAACATTAACAATTACAATTCAACAAATTATTCAATAATTATACCAATACAACAATAAAATATATTCAATAAATTCAAATTTTTTTTATAGAATTTAGGAATGAAACATGCATACCTTAATAATGTATTGATTTCAAGACTTTATCTACATTATAAAAATACACCAAAACAAAAAACACAAAAAAAATAAAAATAGCTAAAAAAAAGCCCTTAAAGTAAAATGAAATAGAGGAAACATATACCTTTTAATCTGATGAAGATTCATAAGAACACTTGCTAGAGATTGTAGGTGAAAGCCTTGGAGAAATGAGAGGAAAAAAATCAAAATTGAAGGTGAAGAACGGAAGAGATGAAAAAATGACCTGAAGGGGTGGACGCTGTGATTTATATGGCAATTTCACCGAAAGATTCACCGACGGATATAAAAAAAATATTATTTTAATTTAGTCCGTCGGTGACGTTTCAGACCTTTGTTGGTAATTTTTGAATTTCTCACCAACATTTTTAATTACCCTCCATATTTTTCGCTGTCCGTCGGTAATTTCGTCGGTAAACTCACGCGGTCAGAGATGCATTTAATGCACCGCCCTTTGGAATTCGCATAGTCTGTTGGTGATTTAGTCGGTAATATTACCCGCCGACAAATGACCGACGGTCTTACTTCCATCGGTAAATGTGTCGGTGATATTACCCGCCGACAAATGACCGACGGTCTTACTTTCGTCGGTAAATGTGTTGGTGATTGTGACATTTCAAGTGATTATTTTCGAACTCTTTGTGAAATGCCGACAGACCTTATTCCATTGGTATGTACGTTAGTAATTTTGGTATTTCAAGTGATTATTTTCTAACTCTCTATGAAATAACGACAGACCTTATTCCGTCGGTATATATGTCGATAATTTTGGTATTTTAAGTGATTATTACATGAAAAAAAGGTTTTACATAGGGCTTCATTCTGATAGTTAGTCAGAATTTTCTTCTTCTTCTTCATCAATTGAATGATCATCACCTTCATCGCAATCTTCAATATGGTCATTATCTTCATCGACATTTACTTGTCCGCTAGAGCTCAAAACAACATTCAACTCCTCTGCGTCAACATCAACAAGACTATCATCGAAAACACGAAAATTTGAATTTTCTTCCAAGTCAACCGAAGGAGCAATTCGATATGGTTCAACCAACTCACTAACTTAAAAGACTTCATCTTGCACACTTGTGTCTTCGTTCTCATCCTGAACAAGCTCAACACGACCCTGGGTTTCGTTTTTAAAACAGACACCCAATCCACTCTTGATCGATCCTTTATAAAACAAGGGGTGTATGCGTAATAAACTTGTTGACATTACTTTGCAAAAACAAAGACATCGTTTACGTTGTGGAGTCTAGCTTTTGAGTTGATTTCGACCAGACCAAAGTGTGAATCAACTCTGATTCCTCTGTCAGTTGTGTTATACCAATAGCATTTGAATAAAAACACTCTATTCTGCTTGCTATGATATTGCAGTTCGACGACCTCTTCTAATCTACCATAATAGTCAACTTCTAACTCACTACTAGTTGATCTCTTAACACAAACACCACTGTTGTATGTCTTTCTACCATGCCCGTATTCTTTAGTATGGAAAACATATCCATTGACAAAATACCCGTTGTAGCACTTAACTTTTCTTTTAGGGCCCAGGCCTTGTGAAGACAATGACTTAGCAGCACCCCTTCCCATTTAATAAACCTTGTATATAATGTACGTCATTGAATAGTAAACGATAATCACATAATGACATGCATACAATAATTTTACAAGTGAGAATGAGTTTGTGATAGTGATTACATGTGTTCTGAACCATGTGGTAAATTGTTCATCTTGTAATTTAAAGATATGGGATTCGGTCAGCTGTGAGTTATTGGACAACAAATATTGTTTATGTTCGTTGCAAGTGGTAATGAGTGTATTATATTATAATATCTAATTAACGATATATTATTGACAAAGTTTAATTAGTATTACACATATATACACTTACTGAATAAAAGGTCTCAGCTCATCATAGTTAAATAGAATATAATTGTGTGCTTGTTTGAACTCTATTTCTGAAAAATATCTTCTTCTTACAACATTTTTAGGTGTGGGTCGTCCAGGATTAGAGAATATTGACAAGTTCCCACTGGAAGACACTTCACCACCATCATCATGTCGTGGAACGCGATTGATTCTTGTTCTCAGATGAGGTTCGAAATAGTACGAGATAAATGTTGAGATGTCCTCAACAATATAGGCCTCACATATCGAAGCCTCAACATGCGCTTTGTTCTTAACCTTTTTCTTGAGATTGAACAAGTACCTGCATTGAATTAATCAAGTATTTTCAATGAACAAAAACAAAGAAAATATTTTTATATATGAATTACATTGCAACTGTAATATCTAACCGTTCGAATAGGTACATCCATCTATACTGGACCGATCCTCCAACTTTTGCCTCGAACGGTAGATGTATGGGGAGATGCTCCATTGAGTCAAAAAATGGTGGAGGGAATATCATCTCAAGTTTGTATAGTATCTCGAAGATATTCGTTTCAAGCTTCTCAATGTGATCAACATTCAACTTGCTAGAGCATAAATCTCTAAAGAAATGACTGATCTCCGTGAGTGCATCCCATATCCTCTTTGGCAACAAATCACGAAAAGCTAATGGGATTAGTGTTTGCATAAACACGTGGCAGTCATGACTCTTCATTCCATACAATCTGTATTCCTCCATATTAATTAGCCTTGATATATTCGAGGCATGTCCATCCAGAAAATGTAGACTCTTAAGCCATTTGTAGACTAGTAGTTGTACGTTTTTCTCTAACACGAAGCTTGCTCTTGGTTTTGCGACCCGTGACCCATCACAAACCAACTCCATATTTTTACGGTTACATAACAGCGCTACATCCAATCTAGCCTTGATGTTGTCCTTTGTCTTCCCCTTCACATCCATGATGGTGTTGAAAATCTAAGTTTTTTATATGCTACTAGAGTCTTTCCCCTACCAGTTCTGGGTTTGTAATGGGAATGCACTCGGTCATCTCAGCATTTTCAAGGTAGTATAACATGCAGAAGTTAGGGCACATGTCAATTTTCTGGTATCCTAAACCAAAGGGTTTCATCATGGACTTTGCAGCATTGAAGTTCTCTTTCAACCTGTTCCCTTCAGGTAAAATGCTTCTCGCTCATTCAATAATCTTGTCATACCCGGCCTCACTCAACCCGTGATGTGACTTGATGGTGAACACTTGTGCTATGACCGATAATTTATTGTGGTTCATGCAGCCATCCATAATGGTTCGTCAGAATCTTTCAACAAATCAAAAAACCTAGCTGCATCTGTATTAGGTTATTCTTCTACAATTTGACATTGACTGACATTACCTTGATTCATTCTCATTGCATCCATAACCATAGTCCTGTAAGGATTAGTGTTGTCATTTGCTGCTTCATGCACGTTGCTAGCACTAGAAGTTGACCCAACCACCATTTCTTTCATTCTCCTCTTACTAACAAATACTTCTCCGTGTGCATACCAACTCTGGTAATTCTCCATAAACTTATGTATAGACAATACATCGTTACAACATCTGGATGCAGATACTTTTTATTTTGACACTTCCTGCATGGACACCTAATACCGCCTTTAGTAAAATTTATGGGAATAGATGTTGCGAAATTAATAAAACCCTGAACCTCGTTACAATAATCCATCCTCCGCAATCCTTGGGGTGAATCTCGATACATCCATGAATGATCATCCATGACTTCTATCGAATCTCTATAAAATTATGATGACAACATGTATTAATTAACTATGTTAGGTAAATAAATTTGCAAAAAAATTAGTTTACCTCGAGATTATCCAACAAACCAATTACAACTTCTCATAAATATTAAATATTCATTATCAATTATCATTAACGTCCATATAAATTAATACATAAATATCAATTTATGAAAATTACAACTCCGCAATACCATTGACGATAAAAATTAAAACAGACCCATTAAAAAAGCTATTAATTATTTCAAAACAACACATGTAATTCGGTAATTCAATAAAGTTTTAATAATTTACAAACAAATACATTCTTATGAAATCTAAAACAAACCATAACAAGTGTCATAACCCAATTTGGGGTTATTCCCTAAAAATTCATATTGTTTTTCAAAACAAAAATCATAAATAAAATAAAGGCTAGCAACGTGGAGAAAGCAGGCTGGGGAATCAAGCTGCAATTTTTTGAAGGAAATTCAAGGCCTAATTGTACTCCATTATGCCAAAAAATAGAGAAAAAAAGCAAATTGAAGATTAAATTAAATGATTATTGGAGGAATTTGCATAAAAATTAAGTCTGATGACAAAATTAAATTTTCAATAGGCCAATTTGATTTAATCATGGGCAAAATTAAATTTTAATTATGTTTAAGAATTAATTTGGGTCCAATTGAAGGATTTAATTAAGTGCAAGGACTTAATTATACTTTAAATGGGTCAAATTAATTTTATTTGGGGCTTAATTGGTGAAAAATTAAGTTTGAGAGCCTAAATTGGGTTTAATTGAGAAGATTGAAATTTTAAGAGATCAAATTTAATTTTTACCAAGTTATTTGATTGAAATTAGGGGCCAAATTGCAAGAAAATTGAAGTTTTGGGGTCAATTAAGGGTTAAATTGAAGAAATCCGAGACCGGGGACCAATTTGCAAAAGGCACCGGACTATAGGGGCCAAATTGACAAAAACCGGGGACTAAATTGAAGAAATTAAAAGTTTAATGATCAATTAGGGGTTAAATTGCAAAAATCCGAGACTAGGGACTAATGTGCAAAAGGCGAGTGAATCCAGGGCTGCAATTGAAATTCATCAGGGGCTTAATTGCAAAAGTTTAGGGTCAATTAGGTGTTGTATTTATAGCAATTGAAAGAGGAAGGACTAAAATGAACATTGGCCAAAAACAGAACTCAGCACTGTTCATTGTCTTCTTCATTTTTTTCTAAAAAGGCTGGTCTGGTTACCTACTTTGCAGGTGCATTTAATGCACTTAACGTCCACCAAATTTAACCGAACATGCACAAAAATGATCCTCTGCAATTCCTCTACAACTCCATCTCAATAGTTCAGTGTGAATGACAATTAATCGACGCAGGCGTCGACCTAAACATGCCAACTCAGGCAGCTTTTTCTGCATATTTGACAGTGCACCATGCCTACTTTGAGCCAACAGTTGGGATCCTTCCCAACAGAATTAAGGGCTGAAATTTTACCCTAGTGTATACGGGATTACCCTCTTTAACCGCCTATAAATAAAGGCTCCATTAGTGACCTGAGGGAGGAGAAAATCGGGTCGAAAGGGAGCAAAAAACCCAGCTTTTTTCCGGTTTCTGCACATTTCTTCTCTCTTTCTCTCTCCACCGCGTCTTCAGCCGTTGAAGACCCCACAGAAACCTTTCTCCTCCACCAACAGACGACTGCTAAGCCTCCCCACGAACCCAAATCCTCACCGGCAATAGTGGCAGCCACCGCGAGGTCTTCCCTCTCTCTCTACAGATTTTCTTCTTCTTTCTTCCTCCGCCTCAAGCAGCCAACACCGCCACCATTTCTTCCACCAGCACCTCCGCCAGCTCCACTCCAAGCCAGTGATAGCTGCTCCTTCTCCTCCGCAAGGTTGCCTCCCACTTTACTCCGCCCGTCTACAACTTCTACAGCCGTTTGGTAGCATGCAGAATGTGAACAGTAACTGTTCACGTTTCTGTAGAAATAATTAACATGGGGGTGGGTCGGACCTGATTCGGCCCAGACCATATGTATGGGCCGGGTCCGGCCCACCCTCAAGAGAAATATCTTCTAGGCCGAGGTCGGCCAACCATTTTGGCCCTTTGTTGGCCCGCCTTTTCCTTGGGCTGTGCCTGACCCATTTATCTGGGTTGGCCTGCCCACCTATTTTAATAATATTTAATTAATATAATATTATATTATATATTTCTTAAAAAAAACAAAAAAATTCCAAAAAAATTTCAAAAACCTTTGAAAAAATTATGATTTTCTCAAATATTTTTCTACCAATTTTGCATAATATCGTGTTGTATATTTACACTGTAAAATACAAATCCGGTATTAAAATACCCGATTTTTCTTCGAAATATTTTAAAAAAAATTTCAAAACATTTTTAAAAATAAAAAATATTTTGTTGCATATGGCCAAATCCTAAAATTTTTCCAAGCATATTTTTCATAAAAAACAAAAAAATAAAAAAAAACAAAAATTACATCTTTCTCATGTTTCGAAAATCCAAAAATGGATATCTTAACCAGTTTATGATTATCCATTAGGATTTGGCCAACATGTCAAAAATCTTTTTGCAATCCTTTTTTAGGATCCAGATGTAGACTTTAATAATTGTGAGGTGTAAAATTACACGATAAAGTATATCCTCAAGTATTAAAGATACAAAGTGTAAAAATACGATATTAAAATTCAGACTTTAGAACGGTTAGGATTTAACCCGTTAAGGTAGAGACTCTATCATGAAGATAAATCTGCCTTGAGCCTTAGAAAAGACCAACGAATAGAAACCCGACTTAGAAAAAACAATCAAACAACAATGCAGCTTACCTTAGGTAGAGTGCGCTGGGGGGTGATGTGTCTTCCCCTTGCACAACCAGTCCCTTACCCAGACTCTCGCAGACCATAGGTTCCTAGTGACCATAATACTAGGTGGCGACTCCTAAACATTAATAATAATTTTATGATTAAATCCAAAAAACCTTCCCAACACCCAACACCTCACACTAGGAGGCACGGCAAAGAGCCTCCGCCGTCGCCAGACAACGTCATGCCCCCCGCGACAACAAGTATAAAATTATACATTCATATACTACAAGTTTATTTGAGAAATAACAATAAAACATGTACATCTACTAACAAAATACATATACTAAAAAACAATAAAAACCATGATATTTAAATGTTAAAATTTAAAAAGACAGAATTACTTAAAAAATTAATAAAGATCCGTAGGTAAATCAGAACACGGATTCTGTGACAATAAGACTTCAAGATATATGACTTGTTGTGCTGAGAAGAGGAAGATTTTTTTTTCGGAGAGGGGTTGGATGTTTGCAGTTGGGGAGAGTTGAGATGAGGAAGAAAAAGGAGAAACATGGGTGGATCGGGTCGAGTGAGAGGGGATATATTAACTTTTGCTGACGGATTCAACGATAGAATATTCCGTTCGTGATTCCGCCTGCTATTCTGACGGTAAATAAGACACGTTACCGTACAAAGCTGCCGTTTTAAATCCCTTGGTGATTTCTTCGACATTTTTCATCGGTGAACTGGTCTCGTCACTGTACGGAGTTGCCATTTTGAATCCCTCGATGATTCCGTCTACACATTCATCGGTGAACCCGTCTCGTCGCCGTACAGAGCTGACTTCTGGCATCCCTCAGTTATTCCGTCAGAAAATAATATCCAAAATAACCTTCATGTCAGCGAACCACCCTTTTTTTTTAAATTCTCAACACTCTATTGGTAATTTTATCGGTAGTTACCGACAGACACAATCCGTCGGTATATGCCGATGAGCTTACTAACGGATTAAATTCTGTCGGTAATGGCGACCTCAAATTGCCAATGGAATTATTCCGTTGGTATTAAGCGAATTTCTGGTAGTGATTCAATTGGGCTCTAATCCACTTTAGAGCTATATTTAGTGGTTTGTAATTGATCACAAGTCTAAGAGTGTCTCATTCTACTTTAGAATTTTTGTTGACATAAAATACAATGTACGACCAAGGTGATCTGGACTTCTAGACCAGACTTTTAGACTCTAAATCTTAGATTTCGAGCCTACAATGTTATTTTAATTCAGCATTCATTTGGATTGGTCTTCTTTTACAGGTATTTGATATTCAAAAAAGTTATCTACATATAGAAGATGAACAACATGTTGTTTTCTTTTCCAAAAAGTATTTGGCAGATTAGAACAAATTTTATGTTCGATCTTGTTTTGAAAATCTAAAATTCTTTTTTATAAAACAAAATTCTGTAACTGATGTTTAATTGTTTGTAAAGAAACATTATTTTTTAAATCATGTAAATGAAATTGTTTTTCATGGATCAATGCATTAATATGATATTTATCTATAGAACATGCTTTGATTAGATTCAAATTCCTAGTTTTTTATTTTTCTAGAAAAGAGAAAACAAGTTCACACCATTACTTTTTTAAGTAATGCAGTCATGTCTGGCTTTGTAAGGGGTAATTATGTGTTGCGATGTCACGGTCGCACAAATTAATTACCCTAGCTTCAAACACAACACACAAGATAGTATAAAGCAAGCAAGGGATCGATCCCACGAGGAAGTTTCAAGTCAGATTTTTATGTTGTACGTTATGTAATTGGGGGGTTTGGTTTGTGATTTTCTAAACTATGGTAGCAATTAAACTAGCAAATAAAATCAATTAAAACCGAAACTTATCAAGAAAACAAATCTTGGTTGCAAGCACACATCCACCAACGAAAATTAGAACCGATCCTTGAAACGAAAATTGCAGTTTATGTTCTGAAATTTTATATTTTCTTAACGTTGATTAATTAACGGATCCGCCGTATAACTAATCCTAACCAACAAACAATCAAAGTGTCCGCACTAATGATTCAATTTAATGGTAGCTTTAAGAACTAGATAATTTCATCAAGATTAACATACAAGCTGTCCGCAGCTTGTGTCACTTTGTTCAAATGTTCTCCCTAAGTTCAATAACGTAGTTCCGCCACAATTATCAAGCTTAGTTGCTTCACAAGTTCATATATCACAACTCCGGTTTTGATATTAAACTTAGCAATAGATTGTTCACAACAATAACTTAGAGTCCGCTCTAGCAATCATCAACAACAATCATAGGAAATATGCATAGGAAAACAATCATACTCATTCATAACATAAACTGAAAATAAAAGGAAGAATAAATCTCACGGTTCTTGAAATCCGAAGGTTTGTTATGTCCTTGCAACCAAGAAAAGAGCTTAGCCTTGCATAACTATTGAACTACTACTTCTAAAGAATGAAAAGAGCATGATTTTTGGGTTTGTAGAGGAGAGAATGTGTGTTTATTCTCTGCTGGCTGCTGCCTCCTTCTGCTCTCCCTCTTTTCTACTGGCTGCTGCCTCCTTCTCTCTTTCTTTTTATATGCTAAGAAACCCTAGTCTCTATTTTACAAAATAGTCCTTCCTTGAGTCGACAGTTTACATTGAAGTACTTCAATAACTATTTTTCCTAAAAGGAGAAATAGTCTTGCATGAAATCTTCAAGCTCTGACTTAGAGGAGCTAAATTGCTGATATAAAAACTTGGATGTCGGTTTAGATGCTTCGGAATGTAGTTTGGACTTGTTTCTTCACGAAACCTGTTTGCTGGCAGAATTCAGTTGTCATCTTTGAAAACTCATATCTCCCTCATATGAAATATTTTTTTGGCTAAAATTTGGAGCGTTGATAGGTCTTTAAGTCAGGAATCCAATACAATTGAGTTTGCATCAATTGGACTTCTGTAGCTCAAGATATTAAATTTTGAATGGCCAAAGGTCAACACTGGCAGAATGCGAGATTTGACTTTGCAGGATGTGATTTCCATGATCTTTCTCTTTTTATTTTTCTTGCATTATATTTCCAGAAAGGTATGGATGTTAGCTTTTAGTGCCACTGGAATCACTTTATTTCGATCTCTAGAACTCACGCTCTGCACAAAACATCGACTGAACATCAAATCTGCCAATTACCTCCAATTTACTCCTTTTTGCATCTTTCATCCAAAAGTGCCTTCAAAACATAAAAAAAAGAATATCAATGCATTTTATATGTAAAGCATAGGCAAAACACTAGTTAAATGTGGGTGAAACTATCAAATAATATGGTTGCATCAAATACCCCCACACTTAGTTCTTGCTCATCCTCGAGAAAGGAGAAATAAAATCAAATTGAAAATAACTATGATCAATCTCTTAATCTCCCATCAATGTCCAAGAATATATGCATTATAAACAAGAATACAATCAAGAAGGATAAAGGGTATAAATTTTCATGAATTTATT
>Ga0325403_1002142_pt1 | contig 17237 bp, 12 predicted proteins | sample PopdelMetagenome_19_FD_205665 | JGI IMG/M metagenome (GOLD analysis project Ga0325403, IMG submission 205665) | Populus deltoides microbial communities from Bellville, Georgia, United States - Xylem-PdKOR-R4 | ecosystem: Host-associated > Plants > Phyllosphere > Stem > Wood/Secondary xylem...
TTAAAATTAAACACTTACCCAACCATAATTTATGCTTTCTAACATGGATAAATCATAATTTGCATTATTCCTAGAATTCATAACATACATCCACAACTTCACATAATCAAAATTTTACATAATCCTTCACAAACATAAAATTAAAGGAATTAATCAATTGGAGCATTTTATTTAGCTCACTTTGATAAGGATTCAAGGAAAGAATGCAAGAAAAATCAAGTTTTCTTCTCCTCCCTCGTCAAACCCTAGCTTGAAATTCTTCCTCCAAAGCACTCACCACCTTAAAATCACTCCCTCTTGATGTTTAACTAAGTTAATCATCCTAATTACTCATTTTAATTGGTGAAACCAACAAAAATTTAAGTAGAAAATCACACAATTCCTCCCCCTCTCTTTGTTTCAAACTCACGGCCAAAAGAGAAAAATATGAAGCATTTATAGTCTAGCTTTTAACTATTTACACATTGACCCTCATTATTTCTTAATTCTATTTTTGTCACTCAACTCTTCTTTTTCTTAATTTACACCATAACATATTATCTTTTACTCTATTGTATCCATTTACTATACTTGAAATCCCTTTTATTTAATCTATTTGGTATTTTATTTATTTTACTCAGATTATAATTTATCGAGTTTTTACAAAAGATGTCATACTAGTAATAAAAATTTATAAGACATCTAATGGATTGGTATTGTCCCAATCTCATTACATTATGAAAATTCTTGAGAAATTTTCTAAATGTGACAATAAAATTTTAAAAAAAATAATAGATATATATATATATATATATATATATATATATATATATATATATATATATATATATATATGTTTAAGAATAAAGGTAAGAGAATAAATCAATTGGAATACTCTTGAATAATTAGAAGCCTAATAGACATTATGAACTGTAAAAGACCTAATATTGATTATTTATTTGGTAAAATGAGTAGATTTACAAATAATCCAAGTATGAATTATTAAGAGGTAATAAAAAAGGGTATTCAAGTATTTGAGGTACACCTTGGACTATGGCCAACACTACACTAGTTACTTAATAATACTAGAAGGGTATAATGATGCTAATTGGATTTCCAACATTAAGGATTCAAAATCTACAAGTAGATATATCTTTATACTTGGTGGAGCAACTGTATCATGGAAATTCCCTAAACAAGTTTGTATCATTAAACCCACGATGTAGTCAAAATTTATTGCTTTTGATAAAACTGGAGAGGAAGCCCAATGGATTTGGAATTTCTTAAGGGATATTCCATGTTATCTAAAATCAGTGCCAACTATTTGTGTATGTTACAATAGTCAGTCAATAATTAAAAGGGCATAAAGTAGCATGTATAATGGAAAGTTTAGGCATATACATCATAAACATAATATCGTTAAGCACTTGCTCTCAAATGGAATTATTTTCATTGATTATATAAAGTCAAAGGAAAACATTACGGATCCGCTAACCAAAGGTTAATTTATCGAGAGAGTTTGTGTATAGTTTATCGAGAGGAATGAGCTTAAAAACTTAAAAAATAAAAGAGTGTAATGATGATAATCATATCTAGTTGATTGAAGATCCCAAGATCTTGGTTCAAATGGAAAAATAAGTCATATAACATATCGATAGCACTAGAAAATTATTATTTTCTATTTATTCCAATGATAAAATAAGTGTTAGTTATAGTGTGATAAATGGTGAGTTGAGCTCTTAATGATTTTCATATATTGGTACACCAAGTGAAGTATAGCATAATACTTTAAATGAAAGATCACCTATATGAGTGAAAAATATAGTCATTTCTTTGAGAATTTTGATAAAAAGTGAATTCTCTAAAGCACTCATGAGTCCAAGAGTTGTTCAAGGCAAAAATAAACAGTGATAACCAAAGGAAATCTCTAGGTGGAGAACTATATGAGTATTATAGTCTTGGTTTACACAAAAAACTGAATAGTTTAAGACATCGCATTCACTATTTAATCGAGTAAGTCTGATAGTAATTCATTAAGAAATGTTTAAAGCTAAAATTATCTATTTTGATGTCGTAATCTACCAAACCAATATCTCTCAACAAATCTTTGAGTCATTTTCAAATTGGTAAGACAATTTTTATTTATGTGTGGGATTGTTGAAAATTTGTTTTAATTACCATGATTTAAACAAATTACGAGTGAATGAAAAACTAACTTTAAAGAACCCTTGGTTTCTTTACTCAAAAAACCCTTGTTTTTTCTAAATTTAATTCTTGATTCATTATGGCTAATCAAAGATTGATACTAATGTGAATTAATTCTTCAACCTTTTAGCTTTTAAAATTCATTGTGTGCTTTAGGTCGCACAGTCTATTCATCAAGTATGAAATTCTTTTGCAAGTTTGAAATATAATGTATTAGATAGATCTAGTCCTTCATGGGCGAGTGAGAGATATTTGTTATTGGATTAGGCATGGTCCGCCCATGAGAGATGAGCTTGATCCAAATGTTTACAGGAGTTACTAAAAGAAGTAATTGCTTCCTCTACTTATATATAGGTACATGACCCATTACAAAATGAAAAATTTTTTACTTTGAAAGATAATGGTTCTTTTTTTTCTCTTCTTCTATCTTTGACTCTCTGAATTAACTTGACAAGATTTACAAAGACATTCGTACTGTGAAATTTCTATTTATTTCTGGTAATTAAAGTAGCACTGAAGCAATTGATCTAGAGACAAGAAAGCAAATTCTCAAATCACAAGTAAATTTCCTTTAAATCTACAATGGTATTAGGGCATGATTTTAAGATGTGCATTCTATTAGATTTTTATGCGATATATCTATTATTGTACAAATGTTTTTTTTTCTAATACATATGAATACATGCTATTTCTTTGATTGCATCAATAACTGCACCATGTATTGTTTAAAAGAGAGATTCTAAAAATGTTTGTCAAATTTGCTTTTCTAAAGCGAAAGACATTGGCTTTTGACTATATTGATTGTATCACAAATTTTTTATTCCTAGTTTTTTTTAATAAATAAAAATATAACTGCTTCAAAATGACAGTTGTGTAACTACCATTTCATCCATTTAAATTCCATTTCATAGAATTTATCGTGGTTTTTTTTTTAAAAAAAGAGAGGTTATAATGGCTATAATGGCATTTGACATTATGTAACATAAATTCTTTTTATTATTATTTTTGAAATTCATTAATTTGAGATATATAATTAAATTTTTAGAATTAATTAATCTAATAATAATGCATGATACCTCTTGCCAAATTGTTCAAATAATTTGAAAGAAGAGTTACTTTTTAAACTATACATACATATTGGTTTGAAAAAGTGTGCCTTTAAACTCTACAGATGTATTGGTCTGAAGAGATGTGTCTCTAAACTTTACAGACACATTGGTCTGAAAGGATGTTATTTTATTTATAAATACCAGTTCAATGTTGACCAAAAAAAAAACAAGAAACAATTGGGGGGCATTCCGAGAATAAAACTTGTCATAACCTAATTTTGACCCTTTGGCTTTTAATTTAATTTTTATAGGGTTAAAATAAAAAATTAAAAGATCAGAGATTTATTTCGATGAAAAGTGTGATTTGTCAACTTCCGAGAAAATTAAGGACTACAATGTGCTTTTGTCATTCTATCTTTATCTTCAAGATAATCCATATCTTCAAGATAATCTTTATTTTCGAGATAATCCTTGTCTTTAAGATAAAGATAGTTATCTGCTTTCAAATTTGATTCTTAATCAAATTCAAACTTCAAAGAAGAGAATGAGTTTGATTGAAACTTGGTTTCTCACACGCGAAGGGACTCTGGCACTATAAATACAGATCTCAGGGTATGAAGAAAAAGGATGATTAGAGAGAAACCCTAAAAAGAAAACTCTAGAAGAAAGCCATTACCCGAAACCTACAAAAAAATAAAAAGGACATTAAAAAAAAACAGAGCAATACAGACCGAAAACCAGAGCAAAAACTCAGACCCAATTTCAAAAGGAGACGCTCTCGACCTCTTCTTCGCTGGCTCCAATTTCAGAGGCATTGTTTTTATTGCTTGAGAAGGAGCGAACAAAAAAAAAAAAAACAAAAGGGAGCATACATCAGAGACAGAAACAAAGAAGGAGAGAAGTTAGCTTTAGCCAATCAGCACATCTCCACCATTGTCTTCGTCATCAAGCTCCAGCACCAGGTGGACATTGAGAGAGACAAGGAGAACAAGAGAAGCAAAAAAGACTAGAGGCAGGAAAGTAAGAAAGAGGCAGGCGATCAGCAACCGCTCGCCTTCGCCTCCAGCAGACCAGGTAAGCGGCTTCTACTTCTTCATTTTGTTGCAGCTAATTAGCATTTACACTGTGCAAGTGAATTTTAATTCACTTGTACAATGTAGCAACACGCGTGCGTTAAAGCACGCGTGTTGCTCAGCCCTGCCAGGTCACTGGCTTGGGCCAGTGACCGGGCCGGGCTGGCTGAGTCCAGCCCACATGGGCTGAGCTGAGCCCAGCCCTAAAAAAATAAAAAAAATAGAAAAATAAAAAGTAAAAAAATAAAAAACAAAGATGTGTGTATGTATAAATAAAAAATAAATATGAATTTATTGTTTTTATTCATTGACGCCAGAGTCAGAATAAAAATATCGATTCACATTTATTTCATTGTATTTTATTTAAATTACATAAAAATAAAAAAAATATGCATGCAAAAATAAAATAAAATAAAGTAAATTTATTGGTTTATTCACTGATGCCAGAGTCAGGAATAAAGATACTGATGTAAATTTATTTTATTTTATTTTATTGTATTTTACTTTTATTTAGTTACATAAAAAATATGTATGCGTAAAAAATAAATTTATTTGATTTGTTTATTCACTGACGCCAGAGTCAGGAATAAAAAAATACAGATTTAAATTTATTTTATAGCTACGTACTATTTATCAACACCAGAGTTGGAAATATTTGTAGTTAAATATTCACTGGCACCAGAGTCAGGAATATTACACGCAAACCATCATAGCACAAACCAGCAAAACATTAGCAATTTATGACAAAACCAGCAATGCAGCTTGCCTCAGGCAGGACGTTTAAGGGGTGATAATATCTTCCCTTTTGCGTAACCAGTCCCGTACCATAGAATCTCTGCTGACCAGTCAGGGTTCCTAGTAACCATAATACTAGGTGGCGACTCCTTAAACAAAGAATATCCCCATTAAAGAACAGGATGCCAGAAATCTGTTCTTTTCCAAAGAATTAATTTTTTAAGGCCGCTGCAATGTCGGGTGCGACAGAATGGCGACTTCGCTGGGACCTTAGGACTAAGCTTTGCTATTTGTATTTTTTATTGCTAAAAATGTTTTGTTGTATTGTTTTTGTTGTTGTGTTGTTTATGTTTATCAAGTTTTATATTTTGCTCTTTTTACTGTTTTAGCATGCATAGTTATTCATTGTTTATCATGCATATATATTGGACATGGGTCTAAGGCTTTCACACATCACTCATCTTATTTTTAAAATACATGTGGTATCAGCTTTAAGATAAGTGGAGGAGTAACGACACCCCAATGGCTTTATCCTGGGTAAGGCTCGCGAAACTATTCAACTCCCGCATGATTGTTTGCTTGATAGTGGTCGATATGCCAAACTGATATTACTCAGGGCCTCTATTTTCACGCTACTTGCAAACCTCATATCAACCTTTCGAGGGCGATCACTGAGCATGCGAAAGACCGTTGAGACTAGATAGCAAAACTACCCTGATGCATTTAATGACTAGAACCTATCCTTTAGGTTAATCCCTGCGTAAATTCATTGAGATAAGCTTAAACGTGCTTTCGGGTGACATAATGACCGATATTCCTAAGATAACAACTGTTGAGTATGGATTCGAGTCTGAATCCTTACAAATGATCGAGGAGACTGCCCTAGACTGGATGTCGGTGAGATACCGCTACTCAAAGACATTAGACGCATAGTGAAAGACACCAAGAATGTGGCTGAAAGCTCAGATGACAAAACGCTAAACAGATCTCCTCTCGGCATTGCAATGAATATCAGATTCGGATCTGACCACACATTTAAAGAATAGCGATCGTTATGTCACCCCCCAAAAGGCGAATCCATACCCAATATGTTGTATTCATCTTCATGCATGTTGGAACATACAATTATGACCTCTCATAATACTGCTCTCCAGGTGAAATATAGGTCCCCCATTGAAACCTATCTATAACAATCATTTGAGAAAAAGACAAATGGAAAACAAAGAAAGAGCCCAGTTGGAAGCCCCACACCGGAAAAAGATGGAAAGTCGTCGGGCTTACTAGCCTACTCGAATAAGCCTTGAGATCTAAACCTGAAGAAGCAAAATCTATAGCTCAGCCTGAACCTATGCTCGTAAATCCACAGAATCTGGGGGCAAATGAGAAGGAATCTTAAAAAAGCAAGATGGTAAAAGAAGATGATCTGAACAAATTCATTGCCCTAGAGCAAAGGATGAGGGCATTTGAGGGAATTCACCTATATGATCCTATAAAGGCTGTTGAGATGTGTTTGGTGCCCAACGCTGTCATTCCTAAAATTTTAGAGTGCCAGAATTTGTTAAATATACGGGAACTCAATGCCCTCATCTCAAAACATACTGCAACAAAATGGCTAAGGTGGCTGATGATGAGAAACTGCTGATTCATTTCTTTCAAGACAGCTTGAGTGATGGTGCCGTCACTTGGTATATGCGGTTGGACAATACCAAGGTTAAAAAATAGAAGGATTTAGTTGATGCCTTCATGAGGTAATATAAGTTCAATATAGATGTGGACCCTGATCGTTTAAACTTGCAAGCTATGAAGAAGGAAAACAAGGATTCCATAAGGAAATACGCTCAAAGATGGAGGGAGGTAGCTACACAAGTTAACTCTCCTATGTTGGAAAACAAGATGATCAGTTTATTTTCCACAGCTTTAAAGCTCCATACTTTGAATACTTGGTTAGAAACTCTGCACAAAATTTCACTGACCTGATTGTTATAGCTGAGAGGATTGAACAAGCCATTGGGTTAGGTAAGATTGTTAACCTGACTAAGAAGAAGGGTTTCACTGAAGGTGGTTGCCAAGACACTTATTGTTCCTATAGCTAATTGCTTCACACCAATTCCTAGAAATCAACTATCTTGAAGATAAAGCTATGGTGATATTATTGACTGTTGAAGAGATGCCCTTGTCAAGGAGAATGAATGATTCTAGAAATTCCAATAAATGATTGTTAAATGTTTAGCCCCTTTATAGGCTATCATGCCAGTATTTATAGCCCAAAATGTTGTCAGAAGTTCTTTGTTGTTGAACTTCTTTTCCAAAGTTTCAATGAAAATAGTGAGTTTATCATTCAATCGTATTTACGACCAAGCATTATTCATTTTTCTAAGAGATTTTTCTTATAAAGACTCACAAACACATCTTTGAAACCTTGCGCGATCTCATAGATTCAATTCATTACTTTTACCAACATCAGTTTCCCTATTGGAGTTTTGAAAAATTGATCTGGCATTTTGATTTCAAAAGTAATTTGATGTTTATTTAAAAATGATATTTTTGACATTCCACTTGTAAAATGACAAGTGAATCAAGCAACTCCTTTATAAAGGTGACCAAACTCTAAAAAGAAAAAGAAAAAGAAATGAATAAATACCTTTACCCCATGACTCTTGAATAGTGTGTTTTTAAATGTATGAATAATGGTATGTAGTGAACTTGTTGCTCATGACCCTTGAAATGCATCTTTGCAAAGACCAAACCATCACACTAGATGAGGTCAAAGTTTATTGATCTTAACTGCTTGCGCTTGAAATGAGGAAAGGCCATCTTTGTTATTCCTTTGACATTCTGAAATAAGTACATCTCTTGCAATCCCTTTTTGAGCCTGAATAATTTTTCTTTCATGAAAAAATCCCGACTAGGATCACACCCCACACTGGAGGCAAGTGAAATTTCAATGATCAAGAAAGATAATAAAGCCATGAGAAAGCCAAAAGGCAAAAGAGCCCAAGAAACTCAAATGCTAGGGGGCATGCTCAACTCACAAGAAAACATGATAACCAAGATAAAGCGAGTATACTCTAGCAAAGCAATGAAAAAGAAAAAAGAAAAAAAGGGCAAATCAAATAAGAGCGGCAAAAGAAAATATGAATGACGTCAAGAGTCAAACTGTTGATAGTGATCTTCAGTTTTTGAAACCCTGAAACACTCTTTGAGCCTTATGAATCCTTTTCTTTCATAGCCAAAAACCACAGCTACGTTACATGCTTGTAGAAATCCTTTCTAATCAAGCAAGCAAGCAACCTAGAATAATAAACAATGCTCTCAATATGCAAAGAATATTTTTTTCATAAGATTCATGACATCAAGAACAAACTATTCATTATTATTCATGCTGATAAAAATATATGTTCAAAAAGAGACAAGTTTTTCTCATACAAAACCTCAAGCTTTTTCTCGAGCCCTTCATTTTGAAACAAAAGGTCTTCTCATGACATATTTTCACCGAAGACCTCATTGCCAAACACAAGAGCAAATAATCTCTTTTTCAAGAAAGAAAATAACCAAGGAGTTGCAAGATTTCAAAAGCAAATTGTTTTAGACTCGCATCGAAATAATTTTTGTTTTTAAAATGCAAGATCAAGATTTCAAGATTCATTCTAGACCCATACTTCTTCACCAAACTGAAAAGGAGAGAAATGAGAGATTGGTCTCTTAAAACCATTATTCATCTAAGTCAGTGACATAGCACACTTGGGGACAATGACCAGTACAAGGGGACAATATTGTGTTTAAGGAAAATCTATCATCCCTTACAATAAGACAAGGGGGCATTTTGGTCCTTTCAGAAAGTGATACCGAATGTTTTTAGTAGTGAGACGAGGGGTAATGAATAATCCTCTCAAATTATTTGACGAGATTAGAAAATCTCTAACAAGCAAGTGGGTCACGATGGGCACCGCAAAGGCTGAGTTATGTAAACAAATCTGGAAATAAACTTACATGGGCCAACTCGAGTGGGCTAGAAAACCAAACAACAAAGATGACTCAAATGAGATAGCAAGATCTTACCAACCAAGCAACGAGAAGACTAAGAAGAAATGAGGGGTCTATATTTCAAATAAGGTAAAGAGGCATGCATATCATTTAAACTTTGAGACATTGGACAATGAGTGTTGTAAATTTTATTAGAGAAAATTCTAACAAAATCCATCAAGCGGAAGGCCAACTTGAAATGGAGAACATTGAAATAGCTTTTAAAAAATTTTCACTTTCGAGAATTTTTCAACCTGGGCAGGCCGCCCATGAAAATTAGGCCACCTGAAAAATATCTGTATTTTCCCACCACCTTTCATTCTCCATTCGAGCGCGCCTTTGAGCCCTCGTCTTGTTTCTTTCAAGCGCGCCTTCGAGCCCTCGTCTTGTTTCTTTCAAGCGCGCCTTCGAGCCCTCGTCTTATCTCCATTCGAGCGCGCCTTCGAGCCCTCGTCTTATCTCCTTTTCGAGCGCGCCTTCGAGCCCTCAACCATCAAAGGTAGTGCATTTCCTATCCTACCTCCATTCAAGCACGTCTTCGAGCCCTTGTCTTATCTACATTCGAGCCCGCTTTCGAGCCCCTGTCTTATCTCCATTCGAGCCCGCCTTCGAGCCCTCGTCTTATCTCCATTTCGAGAGCGCCTTCGAGCCCTCGACCATTAAAGGTAGTGCATTTCCTATCCTACCTCCTTTTGTGTGCGCCTTCGAGCCCTCATTTCCTTCAAGCTTCCATCTATTGAATAATGCGCCTTCGAGCCCTATCATGTCTTAAAAAATCCTCGTATTTTTTCACTGGGTAGGTAACTCATTACAATGTGACCAACTGGGCCGGTAACCCATTACAATGTGACCATCTGGGTCGGTAACCAATTAAAATATACCATCCACTGGGCAGGTAACCCATTACAATATGACCAACTGGGCAGGTAACCCATTACAATATGACCAACTGGGCAGGTAACTCATTACAATGTGACCATCTGGGTCGGTAACCCATTACAATATATTATCCATTGGGCAGGTAACCCATTATAATGTGACCAACTGGGCCAGTAATCCATTACAATGTGACCATCTGGGCAGGTAACCCATTACAATGTGACCATCTAGGTCGGTAACCCATTACAATATACCATCCTATACTGGGCAGGTGACCCATTACAATGTGACCATTTGGGCCGGTAACCCATTACAATATACCATCATATACTGGGCAGGTGACCCATTACAATGTGACCATTTGGGCCGGTAACCCATTACAATATACCATCATATACTGGGCAGGTGACCCATTACAATGTGACCATTTGAGCCGGTAATCCATTACAATATACCATCTTATACTGGGCACGTAACCCATTACAATGTGACCATTTGGACCGGTAACCCATTACAATATACCATTCTATACTAGGCAGGTAACCCATTACAATGTGACCATCTGGGCCGGTAACCCATTACAATATACCATCACAAAAAAAAATCCTCGTATTTTTCAATCATTGGGTAGGTCGCCTGGAACAATTAGACCACTCGCAAAATTCTCCGTGTTTCTTTTATTATTGGGCAAGTTGCCCAAAACAATTTGATCCATTTAAAAAAAAACAAAAAAAATGGGTTGTCTTCCAAATAACTTGTTCTCTCTATAAAAGTCATATGTCAATCTACTGTTTTCGAAGTTTTCAAGACTCTAAAAAAAAAAAAATTCTTTCCGTATCTACTTTTCTTTATAAATTTACTACACAAAGCTAAAGAAAATGAAAATTTTTAATATCTTTGCATCGTAAATATTATAAAGAGGGGGCAACTGTCATAATCCAATTTTGGCCCTTTGGCTTTTAATTTAATTTTTACAGGGTTAAAATAAAAAATTAAAAGATCAGAGATTTATTTCGATGAAAAGTGTGATTTGTCAACTTCCGAGAAAATTAAGGACTACAATTTGCTTTTGTCATTCTATCTTTATCTTCAAGATAATCCCTATCTTTAAGATAATATTTATCTTCGAGATAATCCTTGTCTTTAAGATAAGGATAGGTATCCGCTTTCAAATTTGATTCTTAATCAAATTCAAACTTCAAAGAAAAGAATGAGTTTGATTGAAACTTGGTTTCTCACACGCAAAGGGACTCTGACACTATAAATACAGATCTCAGGGTATGAAGAAAAAGGAGGACGATTAGAGAGAAACCCTAAAAAGAAAACTCTAGAAGAAAGCCATTGCCCGAAACCTAAAAAAAAAAATAAAAAAGGACATTAAAAAAACAGAGCAATACAGACCAAAAACCAGAGCAAAAACTCAGACCCAATTTCAAAAGGAGATGCTCTCGACCTCTTCTTCGGTGGCTCCAATTTCAGAGGCATTGTTTTTATTGCGTGAGAAGGAGCGAACAAAAAAAAAACAAAAGGGAGCATACATCAGAGACAAAAACAGAGAGGAGAGAAGTTAGCTTTGGCCAATCAACACATCTCCACCATTGTCTTCGTCATCAAGCTCCAGCACCAGGCAGACATTGAGAGAGACAAGAAGAACAAGAGAAGCAAAAAAGACTAGAGGCAGGGAAAGCAAGAAAGAGGCAGGCGATCAGCAACCGCGCGCCTTCGCCTTCGCCTCCAGCAGACCAGGTAAGCGGCTTCTACTTCTTCATTTTGTTGCAGCTAATTAGCATTTACACTGTGCAAGTGAATTTTAATTCACTTGCACAGTGTAGCAACACGCGTGCGTTAAAGCACGCGTGTTGCTCAGCCCTGCCAGGTCACTGGCTTGGGCCAGTGACCGGGCCGGGCTGGCTGAGTCCAGCCCACATGGGCTGAGCTGAGCCCAGCCTCAAAAAAATAAAAAAATAGAAAAATAAAAAGTAAAAAAAATAAAAAACAAAGATGTGTGTATGTATAAATAAAAAATAAATATGAATTTATTGTTTTTATTCATTGACGCCAGAGTCAGAATAAAAATATCGATTCACATTTATTTCATTGTATTTTATTTAAATTACATAAAAATAAAAAAAATATGCATGCAAAAATAAAATAAAATAAAGTAAATTTATTGGTTTATTCACTGATGCCAGAGTCAGGAATAAAGATACTGATGTAAATTTGTTTTATTTTATTTTATTGTATTTTACTTTTATTTAGTTACATAAAAAATGTGTATGCATAAAAAATAAATTTATTTGATTTGTTTATTCACTGACGCCAGAGTCAGGAATAAAAAAATATAGATTTAAATTTATTTTATAGCTACGTACTATTTATCAACGCCAGAGTTGGAAATATTTGTAGTTAAATATTCATTGGCGCCAGAGTCAGGAATATTACACGCAAACCATCATAGCACAAACCAGCAAAACATTAGCAATTTATGACAAAACCAGCAATGCAGCCTACCTCAGGCAGGACGTTTAAGGGGTGATAATATCTTTTCTTTTGCGTAACCAGTCCCGTACCATAGAATCTCTGCTGACCAGTCAGGGTTCCTAGTAACCATAATACTAGGTGGTGACTCCTTAAACAAAGAATATCCCCATTAAAGAACAAGATGCTGGAAATCTGTTCTTTTCCAAAGAATTAATTTTTTAAGGCCGCCGCGATGTTGGGTGCGATAAAACTCTTTGTTTATGTTTATCAGAAACAAAACAAAACTTCTTAATAAACTTATAGAAGTTGTTGCCTATAAGTTTTAGGCTTTGTTGTATCCTTAATGTATATTGCTTTAATGCTGCAGCAAATATAGTGGGGGCAATTAATACCTTAAAGATAGTGATCCTCACGGCTCAAAGTTTATTTGTTATACTTTTGATTATTATATGTATATGCTTTTGGAATATTTTTTGTTGTAGTGAATAGGCAACAACAAATTAATTATTTATTGGGTTATATCATTAAAACTGTTCATAAAATTCAACAACACATTGATTATATGTATTGTTGGATGAGTATACTGACTATAAGTGGTGTTAACGAGTTCTATATGGAATATCAAATGTTAAGTGTTCTTAATTCTCTACTTAAGGAATGGATATCGATGCGACTATTGTTGAAATATAGGTTAGGATCCTTAGATTTCAACAATCTCGCTGATGAAATGCTGCTTGAGAGGGAATGTCAACATATAAAAAAAAGATATACGATGTATTAGAAGAAGCACAAATTATATGGATGTTGCTGCTAAATTCATTCCATGGTTCAAGCAGAATGAATTTAGAGGAGATGACTTTGATGAAATGGATGATGTAATTGGAGACCCTAATTATATACCTGCAATATAAAATAATTTTGAAATTTATTATTCTTAATTTTTTATTTTTATTATTATTTTAATATTTTTTTTGTTTAGATAATTGGTTGATTTTTGTTGAATTGCATATTTTTGTAATTTAAATTTTGCTTACATTATAATCATGTATATGAAAATATCATCAATTGGAACAATGCGAGTTGCTAGTTGAAACTAATAACTATAATTTTTGCACTCATTTAAATTTCCAATAATAATTAGATCATAAAATGAAAATTGATTAAGCATTTAACATTATTTTCATTTCTATTGTATGTGTTAGATTCTTATTTGTTTAATTTAGAATGGAGTGACAATAAATATCATTTACATTGTACTAGATACTAATATTTGTAATTGGTGTCAATGACGCTTGATATAACTGCATCTAAAAGTATTATTGCTGATTTGAACTATGAAGACAAAAAAAAGTGAAAAGAATTACGATGTTTGGCATCATAAGATTGAGTATCTCCTAGAAGAGCAAGAAATGTTGGAAACAATTACTCAACTGATGGCTAAACCTGAGCAAGGAAACACTACTCAGCACAAGTTTGATATAGAAGCATATCAAACCTATAAGCGCAAGGATCATGTAACTCGTATTCTAATGTTGAGCAGCATGAGAAATGATATAATGCTGTGTTTTGAAAGGCATCGTTCAGCCTAAACAGTTTGAGATGTAGTGAAGATTCAGTATAGGAGAACCTCCACTACTAGACTTCGTCAATTAACCCTCAAATTTGATGGTTACAAGAAGCGTAAAAATTAGACAATGAGGCAGCATCTTACGGTCATGTCTAACATGATTGGAGAATTAAGAGGTGTTGGGCATGAGATGACTGATGAACAATAAGTCCAAGCTGTGATATGCTTTTTGCCAAGCAATTGGGAACACATACGTATTAACCTTACCCACAATGACAACATCAACACAATTGATGATGTTGCTCATCATGTTGAGCTTGAAGAAGATTGATTTCTCGCTGAAAAGCCTATAAACGAGGCTTTTATATATGAGACTAAAATGCAAAAAACATATGGCTCTAAACATAAAAAGAGCAAGGGTAAGGGTCCTAAATATGGTAAGAAAGGAATAGAAGCAAGTAATGGTGGATATAAGCGCAAGCATGAAAAACACGACAGTAAAAAAGACAAGAATATGAATTATTCAATTATGGTAAACCTGGTCACTTTGCTCGTGATTGCACTGAGCCAAAGACTCAGGAGCAACCAACCACATAGCAAGGGATCGAACAATCTTTGTGGAATTTTGTTTAATTTCAAAGGGAAGTAGATACATATACATGGGGAATCATGCTTCTGCTGTTGTGCTTGGGATCTAGGGGCAGAACCAGAAAATAAAATTAAGGGGGGCCAAAATATTAGTTGTTTTATTATTTAAGTTAAAAATATAAATATTGTTAAGGGAGGGGCTGGAAAAAAAATTTCTTTGCAGGGGTCGGGCCCCTGCCAGCCCCCCTATCTCTGCCCATGTTGGGATCGGTACCAGTAACTGGATTTGCAGGGCAGTCCCATACTTTATCTTCATGACATACTCTATGCTCCTGAAGTTCGACAAAATCTTGTGTATGTTCTTGCTTTACTAGAATTAGGCTTTTATATTATTTTTGTTGGTTGTTATGTGAAAATATATCTGGAATATTTTTTATTGTTTTGATTTTATATTAAATGGTTTTATGGTGTTAGACACCGTTAATGTATCTATTAAGGATGATGCTTCTATTTATGTTGTTCAAAGTCCAGCATTACTAATGATAATGATATCATGTTATTCATTTTTTTATGGAATATATTGTGAGTATCATGTAGTATAATTTGTTAAAGTATGTCGATAGACTTAGATTGACTCACTCACATGAGCAATTACCTTTAGTGCTTGTAAGGTGAGTAGAGATAAGACTATTTGAGTTTTAATGCTCAATAGACGACTTGGACAAAATGAGAGCAATTTTAACTCAAATAAATTATTAAAAAATCACATTGGTTGGGACCAAGATAAGGTTCTTAAATAAAAGAATTAACATGAATGAATTCCCATAATTCATGTATCTATTATGATTGAAGTCGAGTATAAAATTATTCATCTACCACTAAGTAGTGAGCAAATGAGAATTTCTTATTTGAAGTCTATATTTTTTTTACGACAAGACTAAGACTTGTATGGTGTATTTCCTCTAACAAGGAGAGCAACGACATACACTCTTTGTCTTCAGCAAATAAAAAAGTAAGCTCCACTATAACATGTATTTCATACTACATGTGCTGACGTCCATTACAGAAATAAAGGATGAATCCCTGCTTCTTTATTATGTGAGTTATGGAGATCATGTCTAAGATCTTAAAATCTTACCCTTTATGACTTTTAACTATATCATGAGGTGATGTGTAAATGATCGTTACTTTAATAGCATATCCTATGGTTATGGAATGATTCGACTTAAAGAAATACTCATAGGAAAGCGAGTTAATTCAGATCTGATTGATATGAGAATGAAAGAAAAGGTAATTTTAGTTCTACACTTGTTACTCGTATTCACTGGCCGAGATTATATCACTCGAATATGTTTAATATGATTTAGAATACTTGTAATTGTAAGGATTGATTAAGTGTGAAATTCTTAAGGGATTGAATTATATTCAGTCATATGTAACTAAAAATGCTTATGGTATAATAGTACACTTTAAAGAGTAACTAATTATGAGGTTGATGTCTCCTATATAACATGTATTAGGTGTATATATTCGAGCTCCTTGTACTGTGTGCTTCAGGTCGCATAGTTTGTTCGTCAAGTATGAAATTTTTGTGCAAGTTTAAAATATAATGTATTAGATAGATCTCGTCCTTTATGGGCGAGTGAGATATGTTGCTTATTGAGTTAGGCCTAGCCCACCCATGAAAGATAAGTCTGGTCCAAATATTTAAAGGAGTTACTAAAAAAAGTAATCGATTCCTCTACTTATATATATAAGGACATAACTCATTAGAAGATGAAAAGGTTTTTACTTTGAAAGATAATGGTTCTTTCTTTCTCTTCTTCCATCTTTGACTCTCTGAATTAACTTGACAATATTTATAAAGATGTTCGCACTGTGAAATATCTTTTTGGTTCTAGTAATTGAAATAGCACTGAAGCAATTGATTTAGGGATAAAAAAACGAATTCTTAAATTACCAATAAGTTTCCTTTAAATTTACAATATACTTAATATGAATTCTAGTATTCTTGTAATTATATTTGTGCTGAAAACATATTTGCCATGAGTTATTAGTTTTTATGTTTATAAATTTAAACACGTATGATCAATAAGCTTTTTTAAAAAATATTTTTAGGTTTAACATGTCTTGTTATAATAATTTAAAACATCCTTGCTCACTAATCTAGTAAAAAAGGTCATATATATATATATATATATATATATATATATAAAGAAAAAAGAAAATAGAAATTGCAACCGAAGTTTGAATTCATTTTGCTTGATTGGATATACAAACTGACCTAATTTGTGGAGCATAAAAAAATGGCATGCAAGGATTTCAGTCAATTGACTATGAAGATCAGCCACAGTTGCACCACCTACCATGTATTTGAGAGCAGACAGCAACCTTTACGTTAAAATTACCACGCTCTTCGTTGAAACAATTGCTTACTGTAATGGTACTGTTTCTCTATTGGTACGGCAAGGGCCCCATGCTTCATAAAGCACCTCGTTTTGTTTTGTTTTTTTTTTTTTTTTAATGTTTCTAGGGCAAGATTGTGTGGCTCTCTATTATTGTGGAGAGTCAAATTGTACTTTGTACACTGGCTTTCAATTATCAAGTGATAGAAAATTAAAAAACCTCCCCACAATCGTAGTGATTTTTTATTTTTTT
>Ga0325403_1002143_pt1 | contig 17233 bp, 13 predicted proteins | sample PopdelMetagenome_19_FD_205665 | JGI IMG/M metagenome (GOLD analysis project Ga0325403, IMG submission 205665) | Populus deltoides microbial communities from Bellville, Georgia, United States - Xylem-PdKOR-R4 | ecosystem: Host-associated > Plants > Phyllosphere > Stem > Wood/Secondary xylem...
AATGAATTACAAGGAAATATAACATTAAAAAATAATTATTTCCTAACACTTAAATTACCAACCAAATTTTAAATTGCGATTTAATTTAACCCCAACAAACACATTATTTAACACATCCTAATCAATTTCCTCTAAAATAACCCCATATCCTAATTTTCAAAATAATTCTTTTCTAACAAAGTAATTCCCAAGTAAACTTTAAATTCAGCTGAATTCAACCATAAAAAAAATTTATTTTATGAAAAATATTTTCTAATCAATTATTCCAAAATTAACATGAAACTCTATACCACAATATTATTTTCTCCATACACCTGCATTACCATCTAAATTTTAAATTAAAACTCAATTTAATATATAATTATGAAATCTATGAAATTTTAGACATAACTTTAAATTACGGTTCAATTCAACCCCAACAAATACACTATTTATGAAAAATATCACACTATTTTTATGCTTTGTCCTAATGTTCTTAACTGACAGTAACAACATCAATTCATTGCAAATGCCTAGCTCTTAATCTTTCAATACATTTACCGCGAAGCTGTACAAGCAGGGATTATTGACATCGATATTTGTACTTTAGCAGAGAAAATGTCAAGAAATCAAAGCCGATGTTTCTCCTTCAGCTTTCCCAGCTATAACAAGTGGTTGTAAAAGGCTTTTTTCCTCACATGTGCAACGAATTAAGAAATCTCAAGTTGTTCTTGGAGAATGGATTTAGATGTGGTCAAGGCAAGATAAATCCCTGTGTTTGAACACGCTGTGTTTTATTGTTTCGAGCCTATTTTTTACAGGTTCATCATCTTTACATTCATTGTTTAATATTGGTTGATGTTTTAAGTTCTGATAACTAGTTTTTATTTCTCCATAGAATCTTATCTATCCTATCAAACCCTAATATTTACCTCCCTCTAAGCCTAACTCTTGATCCTTCAAACGAGTCTGCGATGCCTTTTGCTAGTGTCAACAATATATGAATCGATGATTATACAAATGGCTGTAAAAACGTTAAGGTGTTTGATGTTGTCAAGCTCTCAACTGAATTTATGGATCTTGTTCTGGGGAGTAGTGTCTCTAATAGCAATAATGGAACTATTGAAAAAGGTTAGGGCTCATAATTTGAAGTTAGTTTTAGTGGGCACTGAGGAGAGAACAATAACAATGATATCCCTGGATCAAAAAAATACATAATATTTTATCAAGCAAGCCCTAATAGTAGGGAAAACTCAGTTCTATTAGGCACAACTGTGATATGATAGCAAGGTCTACTATAATTAGGATATCATCGTTTTTTTAGATCATTTTGATTTTGATGGGTTGATATCAAAAATTATTTTTAAAAAATAAAAAAATATATTATTTTAATACATTTCCGAACAAAAAACATTTTGAAAAATAATTATTACTATGCTTCTAAACACCCTCTAAATCCAATATGTTGGTTTCTAACACCCTCGAAACATTTCCTAATCACACCATTGTAAATTGGATGGTTTAGATAGCGTTTTGGTTGGTATCTGAGAACAAAAAAGATAAAGACAGTTAGGACTAAAAAAACAAGATAGAACAAGAGACAGAAAATTATGCGCATGTGCACCCAGCAATGAATTGAGGTTCTGGAACAAGAAGGGAGTCGTTTTTTAGCGACAATGGCATATGTGCATGTGCACCCAGCAAGATCAATGAATTATCAGCTAGAAATATTTGTGGAGGATGAGCATGAAGGATTCTATTTTCTTTATTCACTTGGCATGCAGATTTTTCTGGATATGGCAGTCATGGTGGATGCACAAGGGGACGTGCTTGACAGCATAAAATTGTAATTTTTATTAGTGAAAAAAAGGAGCACAAGTCCAGAAAATAAATCGCAGGTAATGAATTCATCTCTGATGGATGCTTGTTGTGCCTTGGGTGGAAAGGAATGGATCATGTGCTCTCCAAAAGGCAAAGAAGCTACAAAGGAACTCCCGGAAAAGGATGTGCATTGCCATTATAATCCTTCTTATCACTGTTATCATCATCGTTGTGACTGACTAAGCCATGGATGGAATAACAACAAGGGTGCTTAGCCTCATCTTGGTCTTGTCTATTGTATAAATGTATCATGAGTTGTGAGGTTCCGGCAATTTGTCGATTTATATTTGAAGTTATTTTTATGATCTATTCCTGCAAAGCAATTTTCTCACGCCGTATGGTTTCCGATTGTAAAACATTTCTCAAGTTAAATATGGAGTTGTTGTATTGGAGCTATGAGCTATCCTCCAGAGAAGATAAGAGGAAGAAGGCCCGCCTGCGAACAGCTAATTGCAAAGGCTCGGTAAAACTGCCTTTTTCCTTGCTGGTTTGCAAACCGAGTTGCAGATTAGCCGTGCGACCTGATCATCATCCCTCATTCCTGAAACTGCACAGGTTAAATGTGCCAACCATCTCGTGTAGGTTTGCACTCTGTAAAACAGAATTATCTGAGCAGCCAGGCCATTGAACTTGTAACATTGTACGATGATGACATGATAACATCCGCATATGTTTTTTGTTTACCTCCAATTGATGGAATTATAAAAGTTGAGGGAAAAAAAAAGAATGATTTATCATTGAATTTTGTTGGAATCAACTTTACACTCTGACATTACATTCAGTTCAAGGAACAGAAATTAATGTTTCAGATACCAAAAAGATCTTCAAGCATTGCAAGCTGTCCAATACAACATTCCCACGTTTAAGCTCCTCTGCTGAAGCATCTCCAACGGGGGCAATCCTGTTTCGGCAACAATCTGCAATAAGCTTATCTGGAAGGCATCAGTCAGGCTCACTACCGTCACGTTAATAAAAGTGTCGTATGAAGGTATACAAATATTTTTCTTTTCTATATGTGAAGGTATCCGTGAATCTACCAGGAAAGAATAAATCCTAATATTTCCTTCAAAACACTAGTTGGAACTATGAAAAACGACCTTGGACTAGTCACCCCATCCCCAAAACTTTACATCCCAGACGATATTGCTGAAAAGTTGACTACTAGCTCCAATTATAAAAACACAAGTCATATCATCAGCAAGTCCGCTTCTAGTCATTAGGATCCCATTCATCATCCTGATCCACGGGTAGTTGAGTAAGACTACTTTTAACTGCATTGTCATCAGATTCTTGCTGTTCAACACCATCATTTTCATATTCTAACTCGTTATTACCATTACTACCATCTTCTGCCACTGCTGACTCTAAGTGAGTATCTTCCTGACTATGCTCCATCCATGCTGGGCACTCGTCCTCTCCTCCATCTAGTAATCGTCCATCATTACCTTTTACCTGTTTTGGAACCTCTGCAGAAGGAATTCTACAAGAGCATTCAGGAAGCGGGTGAGACAGGAATGTGGTTGGCTTTGACAGAAGGGATTGCCTAATAAGGCCATCTTCACTCAAGCTTTTGTTGAGATGTTCCCTTACTGAAAGTTTCCAAGAATAGTTGAGATGGTAGTACATGTTGTCACGGGTAATGTTGAAAAGTTCTGCAAGAACTCTCCTGTTTGAAGAACCAACAACGCATCAGAATGATTTTTTCTATTTTATTAAATACAAGTAGACATCAAGAATATATCAAGATTGCCAAAAACAGAAAAACTTAAGTACATGGTGTAAAAAATAGAAAATAAGCAGATAAACCAGCAAAAGATATTTAATTAAATGAAAATTGTGATGGATCGCAAAAACACGTGATAAAGAAAATCGCAAAAATTTGCAAGTCTTTTTTTTCCCTGGCATCCTAGAATACCTCTCTTGTGGCAATCTCAATATAACATGATTATTATTATTTGGGAAGTGTAGCCATCTGAGATGATTACTCTCTAAAAGAGCAGAAGGAAAAATATTGATTTTACTCAACTCAAATCTATACATACATATTCTTGTGTGAGAATGAAAATGCAGGTTGATATCCTTTATAAAAAATCTGAGTGCATCTATTGCATTCTTAGCAAATCTTTCCTTCTCTTTCAATCATAGTCAGGTAGCTGAGGAGATTCATCCACATTATGCTTCCATTTCGTGCATTAGAATATATTGTATTGAATAAATTTCCATGGAATCATTCAATAGCTTTTAAAAACTAACCCATTTGAAGTTCATAATAAGAGTTTTTGCACATCATACCTGTCTGGCCGATATGTTATAGAAGAAGCACTCTCGTATAGCCGCTGTCCCATGACCAAGCTTGAGAAGTCTGGCCATCCACTACCATCATTATGAAAACCAGGAAAGAATGCATCTGCTTCCACTGAGACAATATAATCGAGAGCATCCCAGAGTAACCTGTGTGCTTGCATCCTCAGATCTACAGGTGAAGGGTCTGGTTCTGTGTCAGACTCAGTGATCCAACCATACCACCCTTCTTTTTCATGTTGATAGATGGGTCTGTCTGGAGGTGGAGGAAGGGGACGAGGCCGAGGGCCTGCCATATTCCACTCTTCTTTAAGTTGTTCCTCACTTTTGGTAGGAGGTGGCTGAAAAGGATTCAGAGGAAGAGGTGCTTCAGGACCAACCAAATCAGACAGTTCTTGCTTAGTGCACACCCGAGTGCGATCCACAGTGTTGGAGAACATGGCACGCAGAGGGATCAAAACACGTTGACCACCAAAAGTTTCAGAACCAGCCACATATATCACTGTTCTGTTAGGATAGCCCATCGTTTGAAGGAGAAGACCAACCTGAAAATATTTTAGACAGAACAAGAAATTTCAGTTGCAAACGACCATTATGAAGAATATGAACCACAAAGGGAATACATGCTTTTCTGCAGACATTAATCCTTATTTATGTAACAGAAAGCATCAGTTCCAAATTCAAGATAGCTGGCCTAAAACCCTGAATAAAGAAGTTGCAGTAGAAATGGTCATATCTTGGTCTACAGTGCTATAAATAATAGGGAGTATATGAGAACCACTTGAATTATAATTTTTGAAGTATATGAGAAGAGTATAAGGAGTACAATGAAATACAAACTTTTGTTGTAAGATAAACTAGAAAATTGAACTTGCTGCTCTTTAAAAAGATATGATAGAACTGTATGGCCTTTTAAATTATAAAAATGAACTTGTCTATCCTTTTCCCTGGTCCCTACCATTGATTTGGGCTGAGGCTTAGTCATTGTTGTTGTTGTTGTTGTTGCTGTTGTTGTTGTGTCCTTGATTTGTGTTCTTTCTCTTAGATGTTGGATTGTAAAATAGATTTGTAAAATAGAGTATTCCAATCAAGCCTTTTTTCCTTATAAATCATTCCTTTCCTGCCTTTTTGAAGTCATAAGTATTCGAAAATTTGTTTTACCAAAGGGTATTTGGAAAACTAAAAGGACCCTGAAAAGTTGAGTCATTCATCTAGATAGTAACGTTTGATAAGATGAAAACTAATAATTTGTTGCAAGTTAGAGCACCTCTCACAAAACCTTCCTCCTATGATCTGTGTTATATGCTAGCATGCTAGAAGTGTCAACTTTGGGTTGCCCAATGATGGTGGAAAGAGAAACTTAGCCGGTTCTGAGCTTGCAACAGGATTGCTGTCAATTTGTGGGTTTTTGGATGAAGGAGCATATGACCTTGGGGTGATGTAGTGTCTTATTTGGAATGTTTGGATGGAGAGAAAGAGTAGACGTTGTTAGGATAAGTCAACCTCTAGAAAATTGGTATGCAATAGAATAAAACTTCTAGCTTCTTTGCAATGCAATGCATGGGCCTTCTAGGGTGTTTGAGTTTCAAAGTTAATTTAGGGGGATTAGACTATCTTTTATATTGAATTTTTGTTATTTTTTCTCATTCTCTATTTGGAGGATGTCCCCAACTAGTACATTGTTTTTCCCTTTCTGTTGATAATTTCCTCAATGTGAAAAACAAAATCCCTACTAAGAGGCAAGAAACTTTCAAGGATTTGAATTACTATGAAATCTACAAATGATTTGGTAAATATAATTCAAATTCTGGGGAGTGCCGACAATGTGCAAATAACCAAATTCCAGTCTAGATAAAAAGTAAGCATGCATTTAACAGTTTGGACTTGAAAGTTAAACCTTAACCCTGAGCATACCTCTTCTGGCATGAGGGGGCATGACCCATTGTCTCTATGGATGTGTGAGTCTACACCCAGCTCACCATTAAGAATCCCTTGCTTAATCATCTGTGCCCTTCGATACTGTATAAGCTCAGCGTGAACATCCTAGAAGAAGTGCCAAGTTAGAAAATGGAGTTAGCAAAATTAGAGAACTCAATGAAATATTGGCATAGTCTATCTTCATCTTTGTTTGAGGTAGAAATTCATATAGATAAAGTATCAGAAAATTGAAATTCCAACCACTGAAATTTCTGACCAAGTAAATAGCAAAATAAGTAATAAAAATTAAAAGAAATGAAACTGAAACATTAAAATGCAACTTCGATTATGAAAAGGATATAGAGGAGAAAAGGCTTGAACAACTAGCCTGGAATAGTTCTGCACAACCATGATATGCCAAGATGTTTCTCACCAAGCCCGGATGAAATGCAAGGAAAGGTTGACCAGATGCCCGTAACCTGTGGAAATGAGGTTAAAGTCAAGAACTGCAAGCAAATGCTTCATAAGTTGTGAATTCACATGCAATTTATTATGCAACGTGGGCTGTGTTCTTACAGAAAGTGCTACACCACAGATCTTGTAGTTTGCATTATAATTTTATTGGAAAGGAAAGGTGAGAAACTAATCAACTATACCTCTGAACCATCAACTGACCAACCATCTGAATTTCTCGACGAAATTTTAGAGCATGGAATGCAACCCGACATCTAAGCCTCTGAAATTCGGACATGCTTGGTGGAAGAATTGACTGAGAAGAACGTTATTAACAGAGATTACAGCATTACCAAGAATAATTGATAGATGTCAACAGTGCCATGAATACCCAAATTCAATGCCCCAAAGTGAGGAGCCCCATTTAAATGCAAATGCCAAACCTTGTGAATATCAAATATGGTGGCCGCAAAGAACAAGAACAAACAGGCAGAAAGGGTAAAATAGCACCAAACAGTAACAACATTCCCATCAAGTTAACAAGGAGGTATCTGTTAAGTTGGGTAGAAATGAAGATAGGGCATTCTAAAAACAAATGGTAAATGAATCCAAAGTCCTCAATGTTGATGCAGGGAAATCCATTTCCTACCACTGAAGGTCATAGCTTGTGGGAAGTAGAAAGGAACCATTACACTGATCTGACCGTGGTCATTAATAAGAGCATCACAACTTACAAGAATGGGTGCTAGATGGAACAGCATACTCCTATCATCGAAATGAGCATAGCCTATCTATGCATGGAGAATCCAAGAAAATAATGAACAATTATCATCCAAATACTAAAGTTTCTCCAAGCACAGGTCATATCCCAGAAGAAAAAAATAGATGAGACAACAATCAATTATTTGGATAATTCTGAGTAGAAAAGTGGAGCTCTTCGAGATGAGAGCATTTGCACAACAAAAATCATTTATGACCTACATTTCAATAGATTCACCTACCTGCAGGCATCCTCCATCATGAAGAACTAGTCCAATAACCTTGGATTTCTTTAACACAGGCAAAATTTCTTTGACGTAGAAATTTGGAGAAGCAGATCTTTTGGGCTTATATGTACGGACCTCATTCCTTCGCCTGGCTGCTTTCAAATTCTCAGGCAGGCTCTTCACAATGTTTACATCATTTTTAAGTGATGCTATGAACTGATCTTCATCAAAGAGATATGAAAAACTCTTGAATTTGTAACTGTTTGAAATTCAGAAAAAAAGAAAAATGGTAATCTTTACGAGCACATGGAATAATGGTGAAACAAACCATTAAACTAGCTAAAATAAATTACCTAACGCCTTTTGATTGAAGACTTTCTTGAATCTCTGGAATGACAAGAGTAGCATTTAGAAGCCTGGATATGGTGACAAGATCACAGATCTAGAAAATTAACAGAAATGTTATGAACTCCCACTATAAATCACAATTAAAACAAGTCTAAAATATCAAATGAATCATACCGAGGATCTTATCTTCTCAAATCCACCAAAAATTTTTGCATAAATGTAACCATTGTTCCTTTCAGCTGGAGCTGTAAAAAATCAAATAAAATATATGCAAAATAAAAATCAACACGGAGAGAAATTCTCAAATAAGGCTCATAAAGATCATGATATAACATGCAAGACAGTAAGAGAACCAAGGAAATAAGCTCGTTGTTTAAATGAAAGTAAATGGGAAGCAAGATTGCAGCTTTGGTAAAAGCAATTTATTAGAAATCAAAATAATTAGAATCCTCTTTTCTGCACATTTCATATGGCATATATACACAGGTCTTGTAGAGAAGAAATGTTTCAATAATTCCACAAATAACAAGGAGTTGACTGATTGGTTAGAGGTGCCAAGATAAGGGTAGGTCATGATTCGAATCTTATTAGGTACAAACTCTTCCTTGAAGGTTATCTATCCATGCCCATGAACGCAAGTCCAAGTTTTACCCAGTACAAGAGAATGGAGCAATTGCATGCACCACAGGTTTAACCTAGGTAAGGGTTTCCCTTCATCCAAAAATAAAAAAATGTCACCAACATTTTCCACGACCTACTCTGAAACATATATGCCACCCAAATTTTTCACAGGCTTTTAAATAGATACTTCTGTAAGAGCATGTAAATAATATAATTAAACATAGCGATGCACATTGTATATCCCATTTAAGTTCCATCAGATTATAAAAATATCTAACTAGATATGTACTGTTCTTTTCCAATTCAACACATCTACCATGCATTGAGTGTTATAAGAATAATGGAGTGACATACTGTTAACTTATTTGTCAGACTAAGTAAGGAACTCCAAACCCATAAAAAGAACAGATCTAACTCACAAGCAATATCAGCAAAATACAAGATCGCCCAATTGGAAATGACAAGGGGAAACGTGACCAAACAGAATGATTGCTCAATTCCCTAAAACATGTATTCATTGAATACTCCCTCAGAAGCATGTCAAATGGGTACCAGAACCAACAAGAAATTACCTCAACCAAGCTATAAATTACATAAACCTCCCAAAAAAAAAACTCAGCAACGTACTAATCCACCGTTCATTTAAATACATTCCTATAAAGCATATTGATCAAATCCATGTCACATTTCCAAATTCCACAGCAGCTAGCCACTAACCAAAAGAAACTCATCATTGAGAAATACCAGTTCAAAAAACCACATCATTGAAGATAAAAGAAATAGAAGTGTAAACACAAGAATAGACAATTTCAGCAAAACCCATTACCAGGATAGTTGCTTCTTGGATTGGCATAAGGCTGCAATGATTTCAAGGACATCACAGGCCCCCACAACTTCATATTTCTAACAAATCTATCACTCTGCCACATCAAGAAAAGGAAAGAAAAACCAGATAAAAAAATAAACAAAAAATGCAGATGACACAGAAAAAAGAATACAGAAGAAAGCAGAATCGAAACCTGTGGGGCAAAGATAGAAGCAGTGAAATCAAATCCATTAAAGGGCATTAAAGTAGATTGCATTGAATAAGCGCCTGAAAGCCTTGTAATAGAAAGATGAACCACCAAAGACATCGTAGATAGCATCAATACAAAGAGTGCAATCCATTTTATCTTGGATATAAAGACCATCTTCATTCATGCCCAATTCTTCTCGAAATCCAAATACCCCAATTGTCTATTCAAATCCCTACACCAAAATCAAATCAAAACAAATCAAACAAGCAAAAGGAATCGAATTCAAGTGTTGTTCAAGAACTTACAAGCTCCAGGAGTGATGAGGTCAAAACATGAGATTTGGGAGGAAAGTTGTTACTTTTTATAGTGTATTCGGGAGACGGGAATGGAAAAGAAATGAATTTTAGATTAGAAGTGGAGATCGAATCAATCTAAAGAAAACAAAGTGCTATTAGCTTAGCACAAGAGTTAATATACTGCTATGGTATGGTATGGTATGGTATATTGTGTTTTGTTGAACACACACACACACACACACACACAATTCTCCTGTGATTGTGAAAGCAAGGTAGGAGGATACAAAGTACGATTTTTGGATTTGGCAAGTACGATCTTGTGAAAGCAAGCCACTGGAGAAAAGGTGACCCTCTATTTGTCTCTTCTCTGTAATAAAAATTAAATATTGTAAATATTAAAAACTTATCCAAGCCTCCTCCTCCTCTTCCTCCTCCTCCTGTCTTGAATTCGATTAGTTTTACTTCTAGTAGTTGGTTTTTTTTTACGATAAAATTTAAAATGGGATTTAATTTTAAAAAAAAAAATATATATATATATATATAAAATTCGAAATTAGTGCTTCTTGTTTATTATACTTAGAAAAAAAAATGATATTAAAAACACCTTTCCAAAATAGACATCCATTCATTTTTTTTACAAATATTTAAAAAAAAATAAATTGAATTATAATTTTTCCAAACATATAAATTCAACTTATCTATTAAATAAATTCAAATAAAACTATAATTAAATACAATTATAATAGAGAATTGATTTCAAACAGTTTATAAAATAAAACATATTCAAAATAAAATTGTAAAAAATCTAAAAGGTTTGTTAAAAATAAATTATTGAATTTGATGATTTGTTTCAATTTGTTTTTTTATAATACAATTACAGTGAAAAATTTGTTTTAAACAGCTTAATATTTTCTCAATATTAAGATGTTTAATTTTTTAATCATAAACTTTACTTTTTTTATGTTTTAATTCAAAAAAGAGTGAAAAGATCGCTGGAAAATTTGAGGATAGAAAGTTTTTGGATGGCTAGATTTTAGCCATGAATAATTTTGAATTTGATGGTTATGGATTCAATTTTAAAAGAATAACTCAATTAAAATGGTTTTCATCTATAATAATGCTAGAAGAAAAGGGAGTTCAGATCTAAAAAAAAGTTTATAATTTTGATTTAATTTTAAATTTTTAAATTAATTAAAATATTTTTTTGTTATTGGAAATGAATTTTTAGAGATCCCTAAGAACTTTCTTTAATGTTATTGAGAAAATAGTTCAAAAATAAGTTTTTTTATCCACAAACTTAAACCTTGATTTTCTCATAGCTACTTTGGACTAAGGTTGTCAATTCCGTTTTGGTAGACATTTTGTTTTTTTAATTGAAATGAAATGTTTCAGTTTTGGAGTGTTTCAGCGTGCCGTTTCGGGATTGTACTGTTTACACACACATACTCAACAAACATAATTCAAATTTAAGATAAATTAATTATAAATTATGCAATACAAACACAATGCCAAACAAATATAATTTTAAAATTTAAAATATTTCTAATAGTCAAGATTAAATAGATCTTTAACTTAAAGTAATTCAATTTAAACAAAATATCAAAATATTATAAAAGTAAAATGTTTTAACACAAATATTTTAAATATAAAGTTAGGTCAATGTTATCAAGGTTAATAGAATTTAAAGCATCCCTTGTTTTGCTCAAATTCCTACAAAGTATAAATATGAAAAAAAACAACATGAATATAAACCATATATATTAGTGATAAATCTAATTTTAAAAAATTAATATCATTGTTAATGAAAATAGTAACAATAATTTTTAATATTATTATTAATATCATTGTTATTGAAAATAGTAATGAAAAATAACTTTTTATAATTGGATGGTTTAATTAATTAAATTGAACAAGGTTCAATTTGATTCAATGACTTTTTAAGAGCGAAACGGAATATGTGGAATGAAATTGGAATGTTCCGAATGGAATTTATCCAAAAAATCTGGAACGGACTGATATTTAAAATGAAATGAAATTTGTTCCGTTTTATTCTATTTTTTAAATTAACATAAAATATTTTAATTATTTCAGATAAAACGAAATAGAATTCACAATCTAACTTTTTCACGATTAAAAAAAGTTGCAGATAGATATCATATCGTCTTCTAAAATAAATGACACGTCATTAGTTCAGTTTAGAAAAAAAATTAAAGCAGACAAAATATGGTCCGTCCATTAAGGAGAAAAAGAACATGCATATTGCGGTCTAGATTTTCAAGCCTAGATGCACTTGGAGTTTTTGAATTATAGCCCAAGTACATGGGCTCATTATTCCAGCCCAAGCATCTGTGTCCATTCATTTTATAATGCCCCTTCATTTTAATTTTCATTTTGTAACAATATTCTTTTAATAATTTTAATCTAATATGCCATTGTTTTCAAATAATATTAGAGTTTTTATAGTAATATTAGAAATCACTTTTTGAATAATTATATTTTAATATAACATGTATAATTATCTAAATATTTACTCATGAATATTCAATGCAAATGAAATATCTATTTCATTTATATATATATATATATATATTGCCAATTTTTTATATAATATTTTTTTAAAATTATTATTATTATATATTTAAATTCATTGCATAAAAATGATTAATTTAAAAACTTATTTGTTTTTTATCAAAACTTTCTTATAAGATTATGATAAGTTTTTATTTTAAAAAATAATATTTCAAATAAAAAAGACATTATTTTTAAAAATGAACACATGAATAAGAAAAAAGAGTTTCAATTAAAGAGATTAATTTATTATTTAAAATCATTTATTTTTTTAGATATTTATATTAATTGCTTTTAGTTTTTTATGCAATAATCTACATTGCTAAAAGGAAATATATGTTTAAAGTTACATTGATAAGAAAAGGAGAATTTAGACTAAAAAATAATAACTTTTCTATAAAATTTAAATCAATTCTTTTCTTACAAAAATTAATTTTTTTATATAAGTAAGTAAAATTTTTAGAAGAACACATCACAGCACATCTATATTTTGCTCTTTATAACAAAGACTATCTTCCTATTTTAGTTTTTAATTAACGTAAACATAATTTTTAATTAAAATTTTTAACAATGCCAAAAGGCTGTGTTTAGAATGTCTACACATGCTTTTGTTTTTTCTTTTTAATTAAAAATTAACTTAAGCAACGTAATGCGCAAGTAATATTGAATTATTTGAATCATGATAGGTATAACTTAACTGATCAAGTTTTGGATTTGATCTCTAAAAATCACCAGTTTGAGTCTCATAAACTTTAAGGTCATTGGAGACTTACATAGTTGTTAACTTTAAGACTCATAAAATTAGTCAAGGTACGCACAAGATAACACAGACACTCATGTTAATTAAAAAAAATTATTGAATTATTTGATTTACAATAATCATTTTTGTGATAAGAATCAACTTCTAAACCCATATTTCTTTCGATTATAGTTTTAGTTTTAGATGATAATTTGATTTGATCTCATATATTAAACAACCATTTGGTGGGTTTGTTTCATTAGCAAGGATCTCTAAATATTTATCAAGAGATCATCAATTCAATTCCAAGCTTTCACATTTCATGTAAAATATGATCAAGTTAACTTATCTTATTTATGTTTGTGTTGCAGATTAATCATTTGACGTGGCGGGTCCTAAAACCCAGCTCTCCAGCGCTTCTAACATTATCAAGAAGTCATTAGCATTCATGTATATTGATTTGTCAAGGAAAAAAAACTGTGGGCTAGGGCAAGAAGGTTAGATATTGATACTTCAGCCATGGCCTGGCCGTAGTATAATTGAGTCGGGCTGTCGAGGAGGATGTCGAGGAGGATTTTTGACGGGCCGGCCTGGCTAATGATCACGTCGAGTCCATACAACGAAATTGGCTCAAAAGTTCCACAGAGTGCATCTAATCGAGCACTATCATTCAACATGATGGCAATCAATTCAGGTAATTCTGAACCCTATTGTTAATTATGATAGCAGACGTACAGGTATTTAAGAATCTTAAGTTAAGACTTCACCAGATCAAATTAAGAGGCTAGATCATTCATTTCCTTCACTTTTGTGTAGTTGAGTGTTCAAAATTAATATATTCTTTCATGTAGAACAGTACATAAAATCTTAACTTCATGAAAGACAATGAGGGGAGGGGATGGGATAGACATACTTAACAAAATCTATGCTGTAAAAGAAAATATGCATGCAGTGCATGTTAGTAATTAATTACTACCATGATCTATGCTGTAAACAAGCGAGGAATGCAGCAATTCTCTTTGTAATCCCTTTCATGTCCCCTAAGATTAGATCACCTAATTAGATACCTTTATCTTTATTTGGGTTTGCCAACTTCATTGCAATTTAATGAGTTATTGTTTTTATCCAGAAATTGCTTTCTTGCAACCTCAGAGCCTGGCAATATAATCATATGCTGATTCACTTGCCAGCACACTAGTTGTTTCCATCTTTTTCTATAAATATAGCTAGCTAGGTCCTGTAGTATCATGGCTCTTGTACTCACCAATCTACCTTTTCCCTATTTTCTTCTCTAAACTCTAGCCACCCATCATCATGGCTGCAGATGGCTGGGAATGGCACCTGCTCCTCATCAGGATTATGATGCATACAAAAAGGAGCTTCCGATCTTTGATGTGAAGCTGTTTAACAAATGGACCCTTGAACATTTGCATGCAAGTTCTAAAATATAGACACATGTATGTGAAGGTGAATCTGCTCAACAAGTTAAGCAATCATATATATATATATGATTGCTTTCTTTTGTATTTTAATTTGGCAGGTCTGGAGGATTATATTAGTGGTGATGCAACCAAGCATGCTACTTGTATACCGCTTACGGCCGGAAGGTACTCGGCAAAGCGGTTCAGGAAGGCTCAATGCCCCATTGTGGAAAGGTTAGTGAACGCATTGATGATGCTCGGACGCAACAATGGCAAGAAGTTGATGGCAGTCACGATTGTGAAGCATGCTATGGAGATTATCAACCTTCTTACTGCCCAAAACCCCGTTCAAGTCATTAATGATCCTGTTGTTAGCAGGTAAATATATACAGATCCAATAAATGATTTCTTGCATTTGATAAATTGTGCACACAATAAATCATCAATTCATTCTTTTGATGGCTTACCATTTTGCAGCATCATTATAGAGATACTCTTTACTTTATTCGTAATTTTCAATGTCTCTGTTTATTACTTCAAATATTTTTTTTCGTGTTAACAGTTTTGGAGTATTTTGTAACAACAAATAGAACTCAATTTCCAATTCTTGCCCTTCCTGGTTTTCAAGAAAGATGATCAAAGGACTTAATGCTCATTTTAATTTAAATTAAATTCACACACACACACACACACACACACACACACACACACATATATATCATAAAACTAACTAGATCTGGTCGATTTTTGGTATTTGTTTGTGTGTCAACATAGTGGCCCAAGAGAAGATGCGACTCGAATTGGCGCAGCAGGTGTGGTTAGGAGGCAAGCTGTTGGTGTCTCTCCACTTCGCCGTGTGAACCAAGCAATATATCTTCTTGTCACTGCTGAATGTTTGGCTGATGAATTGATTAATGCTGCAAAGGGATCTTCTAACATGTATATATGCACATAAACATTCCGAGGGGAAATTAATTTGGTGATTGTCAAGACTATTTAATTTCCTAACTTCGAAGAAAAAAAAACATTTAGTAATAATTGATATATATTATGTTTATAAACAGCTACGCTATCAAGAAAAAGGATGAGATCAAAAGAGTTGCCAAGGCTAATCGTTGAGATTGGACTAATTCTCCTGGTCAAGTAGGTAGGGGATCAAGATACTAGCTTAATTATGTGATACAAATCCTAGCAGAATTGAATGGAATTCGCGAATCCAAAATCTATCTAATCCAAGTTTGCTGAAATTAGAATGAGTTTATCACAATGAAAGACATACTCCAAGACAACAAGATTATAAATCAACCCAATCACAACGGTTATGTCTGCAGACAAGCAAAAAGAGTATAAATTCACAACAAAAATTGATCAATTCTTTGAAGAATTGAAAGTTCAATCAAGAATCAAGATTGACAATCAAAAGTTGATAAAAATCAGAATATTATTAGCAAAAAAAAATATGTTAAAAATTATTCTCAAGAGTATTTATACTCCAAACCAAAAACCCTAGTTTCTCTAATAGGTCACATATAAACTAGTTTAAATAATAATAAACCCAAACTAAAACTAGCCCAAACTAATTAAAATAAATAAAATAAACAATTTTAAAACCCAAACAAGTGTTTTCTTATAAAATAAAGAAAGTTTAAAAGCCCAACTAATTTAATGAGACAAATTCGGTTATTTTCGCATTTTGTCTAGTAATAACAAAGTCCAACTTCAAACGGATGGTTCTCTCTTGCATTAAAGAATTAGAAGGTGTGCCATATACCGTTGGAAAGTTATGGAAATCTAGTTTCCAGCCTAACTGAAATCACCTCAAAATTCGACATGTAGCTCCAGTTATGATAAAATAGGTAGAGAAAGGTCAAACTATCCGAATCTAGTCTTCTTCTCTCAATCCTTGTGTAATGGTATTGGTTCCACCAACAAGCCCTTCTTGAACATGAATAAGATTAATCACGGCTTGCTCCTCATTATTTAATATCCTCTTGAAGTTCATTTTAGCCCACGTATCTTGAAAAAGTCTATTGAAAGCCTCTTTGAACCTCTTAGCTCTAAGCCTTGTAATTGGACCAACCAAAACCTCTAATGGATCCTTTGGTGCTTGGATCGCATAACCTACTAGGTGTGGATAGCATAGGTTAGGACCATGTTACCTTGATATACCAAACATACTTAAATAGTTAATCAAATAGAAGTAGGATAACTTCACGAGTCTTACCCAGGTTGAAGACCATCATGGTACCCTTACTTCTCCATCTAACTTAAAACAAAAGATGTGTGCTCTCAGATAGTGTCGTACTATACATGGGTATACATCCATATTCAATATAAAAATGATAGACTAAGTATGAAAGATAGACTGAGAAAATAACAAATAAATTAAAGCAAATTAAACAATAGGCATAACAAACACATTAATGATAAAAGCTAAAAAAGTAAAGTTTTGTACTAAGATCCCTAGTGGAGCGCAATTCAATTGCACCCGACATCATGTCTACCATGCTCTCTTTCATAGGAAATGTCTTATATTAAAATAAAAAAGAGAAAGGCTTTTTTATGTAGAAGGAGAAATGTCTTATATTAAAATAAATCATCACCTAATATTATGGTTACTAGAAAACTCTAACTACTCTTCAGAATTCTAAGGTAAAGGACTTGATAATTGATATATTATCACCCTAAATCATCCTACTACAAGTAA
>Ga0325403_1002144_pt1 | contig 17230 bp, 10 predicted proteins | sample PopdelMetagenome_19_FD_205665 | JGI IMG/M metagenome (GOLD analysis project Ga0325403, IMG submission 205665) | Populus deltoides microbial communities from Bellville, Georgia, United States - Xylem-PdKOR-R4 | ecosystem: Host-associated > Plants > Phyllosphere > Stem > Wood/Secondary xylem...
AACTCACTGTCTATGGGTTTGGTATCGTGTCAAGCTCAAGTGAATATGAGTTTGGTGATCATTATAGACTCCATGTCAGGCCATAAAGCTTCATTTATTTATTATTATGACTTTTAACATAAAATGTTAATGTTAAAGATATTCATCTCTCTATATTCTTAGGTATATAAAAGTATTCTAAGAACATACCATATTTTCATCGCCGTTAATATTGTGTAAGGGATATTTATCCTTCATTAATATTGTGTAAGGAATATTTGTCTTTCATTTAATGTTATGTAAGAGTTATTTATCCATTATTAATACTATTAGAAGAAAATAATTCTTCAACCCCTCCACTTCAATAAAATAACAAAATTTATAAATATCCATCTGCACATATATTTTAAGATCATTCCTTTATAAAATATTATTATAATCTCTCTTTACAAAAACACTTAGAGTATCAAATACTTATATAAAAAACATTGTGCAGGTATATGGCAATTCATGTCAAGCTACACCTTTATTGGTTATTTTGACCCAGGAGAGGGTAGCAATTACAAGAACAAAGTGAGGAGCCAATTTATCCATTCACGTTAGCCTTGTTTATAGTCTTTTCTGAGATTTTTTAGAACATCCTCGGTATTCATATATATATATATATATTAAAAGAAATAACTTGAGATTCTATCGCATGATTTTGAGCCAGTCATTGTACAAATGGATGATGATTAACAGACGTTATTTGGCTGGATTCTTGAACGAAAGTGATATTCATTATGAAAAAGAAAGTAAAGCATGATGTTACAACACAAATATCTAAGAGATACTAATAACTCAAATTCTGATTTTCCAATAAAAAGGTTGTCTTTTTCGAAGGCAAATACAATTATACAAAGGCTCACAACCATGGTCTTTATGGTAATTTCACCAACTTTATCTTCAAACCCCAACCAAGCAGAATCCCAAGAAACCAAAACCTCTCTGCTGAACAGTCGACGCTCAGTCCCCTAAACCCGAAGCAAAAATGCTTCTCCAACCTGCACTTCACCACCATAAGGTCTCCCTCTCATCATCCATCTCCTACTCTCACTCTGTCCCATGGAAAAGTCCCAAATCTACCCTCCACCAAACTGTAAACTACAAGAAACTCCCAGTAATCATATGCTCGATATCACAAGTCCACAATTATGGAACAGTGGACTATGAGAGAAGACCAATGATAAAATGGAATGGTATTTACAGGAGGATTTCATTGATGGAGAATCCTGAATTGGGTTCTGGTAGTGTGTTGAATCGGTGGGAAAATGAAGGCAAAAGGCTCACAAAATGGGAACTTTGTAGGGTTGTTAAGGAGTTGAGGAAGTATAAGAGGTACCAGCAAGCTCTTGAGGTAACAACATGAATAAAAATGGTTCATTTGGGTGTTTATATATGTGTTTTTGAATCTTGGGTTTTTGTTTTTTGAGCTTAAGATTGTGGCTTTTGTTAGTGGGTATAGAAATTATGAGTATTAAATTTCTCAAGTTATGTTCTTTTAGAGTGGTTTGAATTTGATATGTATTTGATTTTTTTTGTTTCTTTTCTTGAATTTGGACATGTATTTGATTTTTTTTTTTTGAGTTTACTTGTTCAATGAGTAGTTTATGTGCTTGAGCTACTAGGGTTGGCATTTGGTTGATATTTTGAGTTTGTTACAGTTCATGGGCGTTTGGTTTTTGCAGATGATCGCTGTTCTTTAGGTTGCTAATTGAAACTTTTGAATCTGGTATGTTTAGTATTGTTTAAGCTGATAGAATCATATTCACCAGTTGCCGTTTTACGATTTTGCTTGCAAGGAAGATGGAATTTGGGTTTCATTGATTCTTAAGATTATGCTTCAAATCAATTGGGTTTTTCATTTTTATTTCTTGCATAGAGAATGTAGACTATAGTGTATTGATCTTTACTCTTTAAACCGTGTTTGCTCTAAAGTTCAAAGCTATTTTTTGTCCTGTAGGTCTATGATTGGATGAAAAACAGACAAGAGAGGTTTAGATTATCGCCTAGTGATGCTGCAATTCAATTAGACCTTATTGCCAAAGTACGTGGGGTTTCTACTGCTGAAGATTTTTTCCTAAGTCTCTCCAACACTTTCAAAGATAGGAGGGTATTCGGCGCTTTGCTGAATGCTTATGTGCAAAACAGAATGAGAGAAAAAGCAGAAACTTTGTTTGATGAAATGAGAGATAAAGGTTATGTTACGCATGCACTTCCGTTTAATGTGACTATGACTCTCTATATGAACATCAAGGAGTACGATAAAGTTGACTTGATGATTTCAGAAATGAATGAGAAAAACATCAAGCTTGATATATATTCGTACAATATCTGGTTATCATCTTGTGGATCACAAGGATCTGCTGATAAGATGGAACAGGTATATGAGCAAATGAAATCGGATAGATCCATTAATCCCAATTGGACAACTTTTAGCACGATGGCTACCATGTACATTAAGATGGGACAGTTTGAAAAGGCTGAAGATTGCTTGAGGAGAGTTGAGAGTAGAATCACAGGTCGGGATCGAATTCCTTATCACTATCTCCTCTCTCTATATGGTAATGTTGGTAACAAAGAAGAGGTTTACCGTGTGTGGAATATTTACAAATCTATTTTTCCCAGTATTCCAAATTTGGGTTACCATGCTATTATCTCATCTCTGGTTAGGCTGGATGACATTGAAGGGGCTGAAAAGATTTATGAGGAATGGCTATCAATTAAGACATCTTATGATCCAAGAATAGCGAATCTTTTTATAGCTGCTTATGTTTATCAGGGAAATTTGGATGAAGCCAAGAGTTTTTTTGACCAAATGCTTGAAGAAGGAGGAAAGCCGAATTCAAATACATGGGAAATTCTTGCTCAAGGACACATTTCAGAAAGGAGAACTTCTGAGGCTTTGTCTTGCTTGAAGGAAGCTTTTGTTACTCCAGGATCAAAGAGTTGGAAGCCAAATCCTGCAAATGTAACTTCCTTCTTTAAGCTTTGCGAGGAAGAAGCTGACATGGCAAATAAGGAAGCTTTAGAGGGTTTTTTGAGGCAGTCAGGACATCTTAAAGATAAAGCATATGCATCACTCTTAGGCATGCCTGTTACTGGTGATGAGCTATCAACAAAGGAAGACAGAACTGGCGACCAGATTGACAATGAGGAAAATGACGAAGATGATGGGGCTGAGATGCTAGTCAGCCATTTGCAGGGTAGTCTGTAACAACTCCATTGCGTGCTTCTATATGGAGGAAGTTATTTGTTTTAGATCTTGTGTTGCTGAGCAGATTTTACCAAAACTTTCGCTCACAAGCTGCATTACTTCGCCGCAGTCATCACCTGCCAAGTTTATGAGTCCTGCCAATGGTGGCCGGGAATTTGAAATTTGAAAGTTCTGGCGTGGCATAATATTTATTTATACAATGTTTGTCCTCAAATGTATGCTCAGCAAAGGAATGAATGCCCTTGACTCCTTGTAATTAACGACTGTAATCCATCTCCAATTCAGCAATTACAAGTTTTTGTTGCTATTTGTGGAGTTCAGGCACTAAAGTCGTCCTATGTAATCCCGAACTAAATTTCATTTCAGTCCCTATACTTTTGACTTGAATATAATTCAATCCCTAAATCACTTACTAGTTATTCAATATCAGTATTGGTTAGCATAGAGGGTGTTATCAGTATTGGTTAGGATAGATGGTAGAGGGTATTTGAAAGTATTATAACAGTTGTTTTTTAAAATGTTTTTTTATTTAAAAATATAAAAAATTAATATTTTTTTTAAATTATTTTTAATACGAATATATTAAAATATCTAAAAATTAAAAAAAATTAATTTAAAAAAACATTTTTAACCACGTTTCTAAACGCCATTTAAATACATGACCAATGGAGTTTGCAAGCAACTGGAAACATTTTTTATTTTTCCTTCTTTTTGGTGTTTTAGCGGTCAACTGAATATCAAGCTCAGAAACACAGGAGCTCGGAGGCCCAAATCCAAGTCCATTAGTTCTAATCCCACAACTGGGGTATCAGTCTATCAGGCCCACCCCAGCACTTCAATACATTGTAGCCCAGCATACTACACACGCCCAAACAGAAGATCTGTAGAAGCCGGTAGTTGTTTTTTTTATTTTTTTTTAAAATATATTAAAATAATATATTTTTAAAAAATTATTTTTATCATTAAAAGATATCAAAACATAAAAAAATAAAAAAATATTTAAAAATATTTAAAATATTTTTAAAATACAAAAATAAACGTAGGTATTTACCTGTTTTTCTTCTCTCCATCCAATTAAACTTTAGCGAATAATAACAAAATACAAATGTTTAATTAATATTATAGTTTAAAGAAACCTTTGAAGCCTCTTTTATTTCCCCTATGTTGAAAATACATCACTTAAAATACTGAAAAACATTAGGCTATAAACAAAAAAGCAATATCAGATGTATTTAATTTTTTTAGTAAGATTAATTTCATTAAATGATGTGATAAGCACATGATTGATGATTTATTAATTAATATAATTTATAATTATATTACATTACTAAATGATGATATGGAAAGACTCATATTCTATGATTCAAAACCTTAATTTTCATAAGACAAATGTCACATCATTTAATAAAAGAAAAACTGTAAGAAAATAAACTACCCCTGATTACATCATCCAAACAACAACGAGTGTGGTTAAAAACTAGTTTGTTCAAATTGGGCAAATAATGGAGATTTAAACACTTTGAAAAGGAAAAACACCTTCAGGAAAATAATGTTTTCTTTGCTTCAAAACCTGACAGTGTAGCCCCACTTTGTTATATATGCTACCAAAGTTTAACAACAAATTGTTAGGCTTTCATTTTCATATTCGATGCATGCATGTACCTTTGTCATTTCATGGCCCTCCTCCCATTCTTTGGAGGACAAAATAAAAACTCAAGCTCCACGATCTAGCTAGCTAGCATGTAAACATGTTTTCTTGTCGCATTTTAGATATTCAATATCCATTTAAATTGGATTTTTAATGGAGTTTAATATTATTTATACCATATTTATTATCTATAAGATAATTGTATAAAAAAACACTCATCCATTTAAATATTATAGCCTAAGGGGTAAAATGATCATGGAAGCTTGTGATATCAAATTAACGACACTAGAGATTTTTGGATCTTAGTTAGCTACTTGACAAAAAAAGACGTCGGTGGCAAGTGCCTGTACTTGAAATTAAAAACAAAACGCCCCACACCGTTTCGAGCATGCTCCGCGAGTCAACAATTGTTCTTCAAGTCGTTCGCAATGGTTCTCTGCGTCCTTGGAAAAGTTTTACAATAATCATGGAGTAATTAACGCTATTTTACTAGTTTCCTTTTAAATCTATGTTGAAAAAAAAGATCAGCACAAAAATATTAGGTCACTCATCAAACCATGAGTTTGCAGATTGGTTCCACCCTTGCTTATCTGGCTGCCACATTACCAGCTACAAACTTACTCATCAAACCACTTTTGAAACGAGGATGTGGCCAGCATTTCGTTGGTTTATACTCAGAATCATGGGGTTAAGCTTATTCCTTGATGCATGAGAGCTTATCATTAGTACTTGACATTAATTAGTACCGTGAAAGGTCATATTCAACAATCTGGTATAGAAGACTGGAGACCCACAGCAATGCAATGGATAGGGGATGGTCTTATTAATGTCGTTCTCCTTTTTCCTCTTCTTTTTAATCTCGTAGTGTAAGGCATTGATCATTACAATTTTTGTGGTGGCGCATTATGGTGGCAGCAGCACAGTAGGCTGGCTCACATGGAAAAGCACATGGGTGAGGAAGACGCAAAACAGATCCCTTTTTAGAGATGTTGATGTATCCAGTATACAAATCGAGAGAGTTGTCTTACGACGACATATGCTTTGCTCTTGTTTCACTCCAAGCAAAACATGCTTCCAGCTTGGCATTTGGCGTTTGCTTACTTTCCAAATTAATCCCTTGATGACAATTCAACCATTTGATCGATCTCGTGTTGGATTTCATGTTCTAGCTAGCTAGCACATCGTTCGATGCGGAGGATATTCCCACCGAACTCAATTTTAGATGTGTATATATCATACTACAATATTTTTAATTTTGTGATCTCAAAATGAGTTTGGTAAGGTATGGATATGAAAATTACAGCTTATAAATTACAATATAAGAGATTCTTAACACTTTTCATTTTTTTTTGATTTAATAGTTAGATTTTCGAGTATTTTTTTTAATCAATTTTGTGAAAAATGAGACAAAAATCTTTTAAACTCCATTCTTAAGAATTAATCCATATAAAAATTGTGTTTTTACGTGGAATCTTTCTCATGAAAAGAAGATCCAGTTACTATCCAAGCAAGTTAAAGTGAATTAATTTTTTTTTTTTTTGTTATAAAAAAAATTCGAACGTCTGGAAAACTTTTGAGGAAGGAGAACGTAAGTGTTAATTAAGACACAAGCTAATTTTGCACGCTAACTTTATCTTAAAAACCTTTGTATTTTATAGGACAGTCGGTTGGAAAATGCTCTGGAAAAGACAAAGAAGAGGGTGTATCTGTAGATTCTGTACTGCAGCTTATATAAACAGCCCTTGAGTTTCCAAAACCATGTAACAGAGTAATTTTCAGCTAAAATGGTGAAACCTATAGCTCTAGCTCTAGCCTCCGTTTATTTATTTTGGAGCGGTATGCATGTGTTTTGTATTTAAAAATATTTAGTTAATTAACTAATATATAGCATTGATTTTTTTCAAACCGAAATCATAAAAACTATCATAATATCAGTTAATTATCAGTGATTTGGCCTTAATATTCGGAAAAAACAAGTAAATGCCAAGTGTTAGTGCTGGATATATATAATGCGAGGTCACTAATTAACTGGTTAAAGTTAAAAAAGATTAATCTTATAGTATTTAATTTATGCTCTGTCCAGCTTCATAGGAATCAATTTGACAGCTCTATTTTAGCATTTCCATTGATGTGGGTCAATTAAGCTGATGAATAGCCGAATTAACTGTAGATTTTTTTGTAAAGATGTACATGCATGTATTTGATCTATCATGTATCATTACAACCACAGCCATCAAATCTTAACAAGTCAATGAATCCAAGCCAAACCCAACCACAAACCTGCAGCCTGTATCCAAAGATTTCGTTTTCTGTCAAGCTTGTAGACAAGTTTAAGCTACTAGCTAGCTAGCTAGCTAGCAAGGTACGTATCCCTTTTGCTAGCTAGTAGCGGAACTATATGCCTTAAGATTCTAAGAGCTGGCTGGCCTAGCAATTGATACCCTTTTCGTACAAAACATAAGATGTTCAAGCCAGGAAAAGCCAAAGGATTCCATTAATTCCCACAAATATCCTGACCAAGATTTCTGATCTGTAATCTGCGTTATATGTTTTTAATTGACAAAACAAAAGCTAGCAATATAAGCAGCATCTGCTAATGCCATGAACTAATACAACAAATCCATGTCATGTCACCTTATTTTGTAGATTGCAGAATCAAAACACATGCAAGATCTCTCAAAACGCGGGACCCTTAAATTTTTATGATCGCATAATATTTTCCACATGTAATCACATGATGGGATGGCTTGCCCATCACTATTCTCACACTAAAGATCACCAAAATAAAACCCCAAGTCCTCTTTCAACAAATAAAGAAAATATATATATACACACTAATCAACTTACAAAAATGAATAGAAATCGTTAAGACTATATCTAATAAAACTTCTAGCCAACTTGATGATTCAAAATATGGTTTGAATTTATTGTATAAATCTTAAATCTTAAAAAAAATAATCACGATAATTCAAAATATCTATATGTATCATATAATTTGGTAAATATTTATAAAATAAAAATGAAAAGGAAAAAAATAATCCTATATCGAACACCTTCAGCTTGTTCCCTCTCTATCAAATTAAGTTTGAAATTAAAATAACCATCATTAACCCAACTCAAATCCAAGAACTTTAAAAAGGATACAAAAGGCCGAAGTCCACTAACGAATAAGGACATGCAAGTCATAGTTTAAAAAACATAAGGGTGTTTTCTTCCAAACCCATTAACCACCACGTTTGCTTTTATTATATGTAGACGCATAGTATTTAGTGAAACCCGAAACAAGCAAGCTGAGAAAAAAATTCCAAGCATTTAGCACCAAGATTTGCCTATCAATGGCAGAGCTAGAGAGTACAAAGATGATGCCAAAATCAATCACATTTCTCTCTTCTTTGCTTCAAAGGGTTGCTGATTCTAATGATCTTAACCGCGAGTTTCAGCCACAGAAAATCTCGGTCTTCCATGGACTAACTAGGCCAACTATCTCTATTCAAAGTTACTTGGAGAGAATTTTCAAGTACGCAAATTGTAGCCCTTCTTGCTTTGTTGTTGCGTATGTGTATCTTGATAGGTTTGCTCAAAGACAACCTTCTTTGCCTATCAATTCTCTCAATGTTCATCGGTTGCTTATAACAAGTGTCTTGGTTTCTGCAAAGTTCATGGATGACATGTAAGTTCTTGATTCTTCTTTAGTGATGGAAATTTGAATTTCTTGGATTTGGTTTCTGGGAATTTGTTGGTTCCTGCTCTGGTTTTAAACAAAGTTAGAATCTTGAAATTCTGGAAGTCGACACACACACACCCCTTGGATTCGCAATTCTCTAGTGCTCAAGGAAAATTGAAGTTCTTTGATTTCCTTGTCGAGGATTTATTTTCTTTAAATTGCTTCTCTTGATTTGAATTTTCTCAATTCATGGTCATTTAATTTCTCTGTCTTATGATCCTATGATCTGAGTTTGGAACTCAATAAACCCAGATAGGAGAAGTTTGGTTCTTTGAAGTTTTTTTGATTTAGGAAGTTCTTGGTTTATTTCTGTAAAGTAGCACTTGTTTTTTCCAGCCATGTGCTCCCTATTCTGAACTTTCAGCTAGCCCAGCTAGCCACTTTAAAGTTTAAATGCATGTGATGTTGATGTATCACAAGTTCATCGATCCAAGTGGTAATTTAAGACCTGTATCTGTGAAAAATGCCTCTCAAGGTTTCCTGTTATGGCAATTACCTTCAAATAGTAAAACTCATCTTTGATTCCTGATTCCTGTCTTGTGATTTTCAGGTATTACAACAATGCTTACTATGCAAGAGTTGGAGGGATAAGCACGATTGAGATGAACTATCTAGAAGTGGATTTTCTATTTGGATTAGGCTTCAATTTAAATGTGACTCCAAACACCTTCCACAATTATTGCTCCTACCTTCAGAGAGAGATGATGCAACAACCTTCTCTGAATTTAGCTGAATCTTCATTGAACTTGGGGAGATCACTAAAAGTCCACTTGTGCTTCAATGAAGATGAAACATCCCATCAACAAAAGCAACTTGCTGTTTAAGCTATAGCTATAGCTATAGCTTGTTTAATTATAATCCCTGGATAATGTAGTTAGTTATAGAGATAGTGACTATCCTCCAGTCTCCTCTCTCGTATATTGGATTGTACTAAACCAACTTGGTTTTTTGATTTTGTTTTATTTCATGGGTTTGAATTTCAGTGTATTCTGTATGTACAGACGGGACTATCTTCTTTACAGTCTGGCTATCAAATTCTATCTCTCTATTGTACCATTAGCCTAAAAAATGTAATGGGTTGACTCGGTTCTCTGTTTCTCTTTTCATCATGGATGTTTGGGTTGATACTTCTTGTTTCTGTCCATGTTAGGATTCTCTGAACTTTTGGGATGGGCACTAAAAAGCGCAGGATGTGGCAATGAGTTGTTTGAGTGGACACAACTCAAGAAAGAAACACTAGTGGGCAGTGTAAAGCTGGCTGTAATGGTTCCTGCCATGGGTAGTTGACAAAAGAGTACTGTTTTGTTGTGGTTCATTTTGGGAAGTGATGACAGTTTCTTCTATTTGACAGTTGTACTGATTCTTGTAAGGGGACAGACAACATGTGCAATCATGGACAACTACTCTCTCCCCTCTCTGTTTGAGATAGAGAGAGGGAGGAGGAAGATCACTTCCATTTTCATTCCACGTTCATCTTTCTTATCTTATCATTTAACTTCTTGTCCATACATTTTTTTTCACAAGGTTTTCTTCAGAGATTGTGCACGGATTAAATTTAGTGTATATTTGTTTGGAAGATGCATGATTTTTTGTCCAAATTTTTTTATTTACAGGGTTTTCTTTGAGATATTATAATCAAGGTACAGTGTATTTTTGTTTATGAGGCGTTATATTTTTAATAGATTTTTTCCTCGATTCTTATAAAATTTAAATAAATTGCATATATTTATTTTACCTTTTACTATTTATTAAAAGAAAGAAAAAGAATGTAAGTGAATATTCAAAATTATAACCATTTATCTTTATCTAAAATTTTAAACGATGCTCCAAGATATAATATGTATCTTTTTTTAATAATTATTTTCAAAAAACAATTTTAAATAATTTCCGATCAAATTCTAATTAAGTCATGCAAGTCATAATTATCGATATGCATAGATGCAATTTAAGATTGATTTTATGATCTGAAATTGATTGGCATCTAGATGTACAAGATCATATATATATATATATATATTTCAAGAACATAAAGCGGCTTAAACTAGAAAATGGAAACTGTTCTTTCTGCTGGTTGATGATTGTGAAAGCGATGCAGCATTTCAAGCATCTTCTCTTGATTTTGTGGGCTGATTCCAATTTTATGTTTGACCCATGAAGGAGGCTCTGGGCTCCTTAATGGACTAGAGAGCGACCACTCTAAAACAAAGCCCAAAGAGTACAACCAACTAATTTAGTTCAAGCGTATAATGATGGGCTGCATTTCAAGCTGTAATGAAGTACGTAGAGATGGTTTAACTCGTTTTGGAAACTCAAGATCTTTTAAGCGTCCTCGATCTGAAAAGTATACATTATTTTTTTTAATAAGAACATTTATAAAATTATTCTGTTGGTATTTCCATTGATAAAATACCGTGTATAATTTCATCGGTAATTATTTAAAAATATTCAAAAAAAATCTATTTTACAAAACTATAAAATAATTAAATAAATATACATCAACATTCTATAATACTCAAAATGCTTGGAAAAAAGAAGAAGAAAATCAACTCAAACAAATTTGCAACAAATAAATTCAACTAAAAAAATTCATATGAAAAAAATTTAAAAATCCTACAACAACATTCATACAATTATTAAGAACAAAAACAATTAAAAATAAAATAAAAAACAAATATAGTGGAAAAAACATGAAAAAAAAAGAAAAAAAAATTTACCTTAATGTAGTTGCAAGTGAAGCTAAGAAAAAAAACAAATTTGTAAAGTATACTAATTAAAAAAATTGAGAAGAAAAAAGAAGAAGGAGAAGAAGACATACCTAAGTATGAAGGAGAAGAGAAGGAGTTGAGGAGAGAAGAAAAGAAAAAGAAATGGATTTTTCATTGAAAGGAGAATGCCTATCAATTCTAAAAGAAAAAAAAGTTTCAATTGAAAAAAAAAACAACGAAAACCCCAAAATTTGCATTTTTGATATATTTGCATTATTTTTAGCATTTTCAACATCATCTCAGAAGAATTTAAATTTTCAAAGGTATTTGAAACGCGTTCAACTTTTAACGCGATAATTTTACAATCACTGATTTTTCTTGTTGAGTCGACGTTGATATTGCTCGTTTTAAAAAAATACAAAAAAAATATATCAAAATTGAAATTTTGGGGTTTTCGTTGTTTTTTTGCTATTTTTGGTTTTTTCTGTAAATTTATCAAAATATGGGTCAAAAATTAGGTAGCAACATGGATATTAATGTTTTTTACATATGGAGGAAAAGAAGAAGAAAGGAGACGAGTCTGTTGTGAAATTAAGGATTATAAGCTTTTTATTGGAGAGTTTTACAAACGGATAATTAAATATTAATATTTTTAATCATTTTGTTGGTGATTTCGTCTGTAATATTTAATTTAAATTTTTAATTTAATAAAAAAATTTCAGAAACGACCAAATATCACTAACGACTTTTCAATCCGTTGGTGATTCCATCGGTAATATTTAATATAAAATTTTAATTTAATCTAAATTTTTCAGAAAACCGTCAAATAACACCGATAACTTTTCAATCCGTTGGTGATTTTGTCTGTAAAGAACAATAATTAATAGTGTAACTGGGAAGAAGTGAATAGTTCCAGAGCTCTCTAGAAAATACCAACATAATTTTTCATCGGTGATTCCTTTTGTAATTGACATGATGAACAGTGTTCACAGTTTGCCAACGGTTTTGCCGACGAATTTTACCGGCGGAATAAATTCAATCGGTAATTTCATTGATAAAATCATCACGTCATCGTTTTTGGCTTTGTTTTAATTATTTTATTTCCCATTGTAATTCCCTCGGTATATACCGAGGGAATATTGCCGTCGGTAAAATCCATCAGTATATTTTCGATGGAAATATTCACTCGGTATTTCCGTTTGTATTTATCAATTTTCTGGTAGTGTTGTGATTATTTTTTAATAAAAATATTGACTCGGTGACCCAAGTTCTTTTCTAGGCTAGTTCCCAGAACAAGTACAATAATTATAATTAAGAAACCCGACCAGAAGCTCAACTCAGTTTAAGGCTTAGGTTGTAGGTCAGTTGAGTTAATCCAAGTCAACTAAGATTTTTTTATTTTAAAAAAATCTTAAACAAAATCGTACCAAGGATTTTTTTTTAAAAATAAAATAATATTATTTTAAAAAAAATTCAGGTTTTACTGACTTGACCGGGTCCAAGTCTTGAGTTAGCAGGTTGACCAACCAGGCTGGTCTAGAACTATGCTCGTAACTATGGTTGATTTTTATTACAATTTGTTTTAAGAGTTTTTAAACCTTGAATTCAAAGATTTAAGGTTTGTCTCATGGAAAATATGCATTTCATTTCCCTTCAAAAGTTATTTATAATTGAATTACCATTATTTGTTCATTATTACATGGTTTAAGCATCCAATTAACTACATTAGCAGAGTCAAATTCAACATTAATAATGTCTTTCCCAAACATCTTGAAGAAGATAATTCAGGTGCTTTCACAATGGCAATCAATTCGGCTTCTTTTAGAATCTTTGACTCCAACCCGTATAGAAAATAAACCCAGCACCTTTCCATTATGATCTCTTAGAACCCCACCATTTCCATTATGATCTTATACCTTTCTTTATATCAAATTTACTTGATATAAAGATGAATTATTGAGCAGAATTAATATATTATCTTTAACTTCAATTAACTGTTCTTCATAATTTCACTGAATCAATCAAGAATTACAAATGACTTGTACTTGTCCCTTGCTGGATGCGCTTACAATTTTATCTGCTAATCAATCTACGAATAGAAAGAGTGACGGCTGGCAATAAATTTGTTCAATTTTTGCATAAAAAAACTGTCAACAGAATTTTTCTCGAAATTATTAATACCAAAGGAAAAAAATCTGGCTAATATTATCACAGCCAACAATATTTATAAACGAAATTACATTGATCTGCCGTCTGGAAAGAAGAAGAAAGGAGAAGCAAACATTCAGCATACACAAGCACCTCATCTTACTGATATGGGTTCTTTCCTTCCACATCCGATCTTTTTTAACCATTCATTGGGCACTAGGTAGTAAAATACAGCGGAAAACACCCAACTAAGAACCCCTTATTACCATAGGTACGGGAGCGGCGAGGAAGATGAGACGAAACGACACTGATTCGTAAGGTGTAACACAATATATCGCAGAACCATAAGTGCCCATCATAGAAATTGTAGCAATGAAAACTTCCAAGAAATACGGGTACCTAAAGGTTAGACATAATACTGTTGGGTTTGTTGCCATTAACGTGCAGCAATCATTAATGGACGTCCCCATCCATTAATAATTGCAGCAGTTAGAGTTGGAGTTGCACTAACCATGTGCACCCATCCCAAATATTAAAGGGTAGCAGCCATCATTGTTGAAGAAAAAATAGAATTGGTGGCAACATTCTTGCCTATAAATAAACACCAAGCAGAGTAAACTGAGCAAAGAAGAGAGCAAAGAGAGTGAGAATGTGAAGAGAAGAAGAGAGAAAGAGGGCTGAAAGCTGCAACCAAAAGATAGCGAAAATGCACAGATTCATGAGGAATAGCAGCAAAAACCGCAGATGCATAGGCTATCATCATTGAGGCTGTAGCAACCCATATTTCAAGATGGAAAGGGAACCAGCTGTAAGTGAGAGACGTAACGACAAGCATACAAGTGGAGAGAGCCAAAGTGTTTGATACCAAGAAAACATAGGAAGCACGCTTTTGAGATGCATAATTAATTGCTCTTCCTTAATGATGTCTTTCTTGCCAGGCCCCTCCAGGAGAGTCCACCCCAGATTGGAATGTCAGTACTGCTGCAATCAAGGCCACAACAACTCTGGCATCCTTGGTGAGTCTCTCACTTCATCATACTGAAATCTCTTGAACCAGCTAGTAATTTTTATTATTTTTATTATTATTATTATTTAATATATGTGTCCGGGTCAATTTTAACGTACCTCAACTAATTATATGAGTTATGAAATTAACGACCATGTAAGCTTTTAGTTACTATTATATTAACAACCATGGAACTCGAACTTAAAACCACAGGAAGAGCAAACCCCTTAGTCTCAAGCTCTTATCACTGGTCTATCTAGTAAATGGTTTAAAAAACTTTCATTAAAAAAACTATATTAAAAAAAATTATATTTTAAAACCATACCTAATAAAATTTAAGCCACCAAATTAAACTATAACTCTCATTCACATTGCAAATATAACAAAAAAAAAAAAAAAAAAAAACTGCAGCAAAAGTTCGAATAGTCCATAGAAAATGGCAAAAAGCCCTGATTGGCTTCGAGCAAGGAACACATGCCCGCTGTCTTGAAGTACTAAAGTTGGTTTAATGATTTCTATAAAAAAAAAAAAGGTTTGATTGCCTATCTTAATCTGCATGAAATCGGGGGAATCGTGATTAGTCTTGCATTGACCTTAAAGCTTTTTTCATAAAAGTATATCTACTTGATATAAATCAAGATTATTCTTGTGCAGATCGCCTTTCTTACTTCAAATTTTGTTATACAGTTCCAACTAAATAAATCAGTAACTACAATTAATTAACTTGCCCCTTAATTCATTTTGAGTTTCAACCGACAGTCCCTCAATCACTTTTACTAATTTTTCATTGAAATCTTAATTATAACTATCAAAATAATACCGCAAAAAATTGCTATTTTTTTTTTAAATTTTAGCTTAAATTGATGATACCAAAACAAAACCCTAACAACGAAGAGAAATCATAATTAAATATCAGGAGAGGCCCTTTAACAATAATAAAGATTATGTGTTCAGTAATTTACTAAATTAAAGTGAGTGATTTAAAAATTACTGATCCCTACTGATAATTAAAATATATATAAAAAAAACAGAAAAATCTTTATTTAATCACAGCAACACGGGATAATACCTGGCTAGTTTTCACACTTAATAAAAGACTACAAGAGCTGACAGTAAGAGCAAGGCTGCTACAACTGGAGGACTTACAACGGAATTAGAAATAAAAATTAAGTCCACATTAGCATGGGCTTAATCTACAAAAACATAGAAAATCTACACTTGTTGACCTGCTTGCCCATCCCTTTTTTCTCCTTCTTCCTTACTTCCTATTTGATTATTCTCATTCTCACTCATACAGTACTTCTTGAAGAAATAACCAAAACACCTCATCACAAAAGGCACTGAAGCTGTAATCAAAAGATAGCGAAAATGCACAGATTTACGAGGAGTAACAGCAAAAACCGCAGATGCATAGGTTATCATCATTGAAGCTGTAGCAACCCATATTTCAAGATGGAAAGGGAACCTGTAAGTGAGAGATGTAATGACAAGTATACAAGTGGAGAGAGCCAAAGTGTTTGATACCATGAAAACATAGTAAGCACCCGTTTGAGATGCATAAATTGCTGTTCCTGCATCATGAGGATCTCCATCTTCTCCTGCATCTTGCCAGACCCCTCCAGGAGGGTTCACCCCAGCCTGGAAAGTCACTGCTGCAATCAAGGCCACAACTACTAGCAAAACATTTCTAGCATCTTTTGGTGAGTCTGTTTTTGGATCATACTGAAATTTCTTGAACCAGCTATGACTTCTTTTAGTAGTGCGTTTTTCAGGCTGATCAGACATTTTTACTTGGGCAAAGATATGTGGGAGATACCAGCACTCTGGCTCTCAAGAAGTTACTTATAAAGAGCCTCCGTTCTAGAGGATGGGGCCTGCCCTGATTATCACATGTTTCTCTTATTTGATATCTGTACACCTAATTAATCAAGGATACTTATAAAAGATTTTCTATAGTTAATTTTATCTTAATTTGTTTTTCATATTTTTATAGATTATACTTTATATTCTATAACAAACAAAATAGATTATTGAAGATATAAAATGTTATTGAACAAATAAACTATATAATGAAAAATGTAATTTATAAAAATATGGGGAATTAAAAAGTGAAATTCATATAAAATTACAGAAAAATTTATATAATTATCCCAATAAATAATAGCTTATGGATTCATTAAATAAAATCTGAATCTTAATACACACACACACACACCGATCCATGTAAGAATTTCCAAACTAATTTAATGATCAATGTTTACCCGAGTCAATGCAAGTCAATGAATTTAAAATTATATAAGTCTTGTGTGAATAGTGATGATCAATGTCGAATATCTGGGTATCCAAATAGCCCCCACCAGGAGAAGAACGGTGGAAATTTGGAGAAAAGTTCAGCTGAATTGCCTTGTTGTTTTGCAGATGGACCCGGGGAATCAAGACTCCTTTTCAAGTCTTGAAGTTATTTTTTACAATTATTGGCACCGCATGGAAAAAAAAAAGAAAAGGGGGAAAGGAGCGTGAAATAGAATAGAAAAAGAAAAGGTGTGTGCGTGAGAAAAGAAACCATCTTTGTTTTCGTGGAAAATTATACACATTTCGCTTTTCTTCCTTGGGATGGTTGCTGTAGCTCGATTTTTTTCTTTAATGTTAAAAAAGTATAGGCATTAATAATATTTTTATATTTTCAAGTCAAATTTTAATAATTAATTTCAAAATCTAGTCAAGTGACCCTTATTTAACCATGGGTGGGATCAAAAGAATTTCC
>Ga0325403_1002145_pt1 | contig 17229 bp, 10 predicted proteins | sample PopdelMetagenome_19_FD_205665 | JGI IMG/M metagenome (GOLD analysis project Ga0325403, IMG submission 205665) | Populus deltoides microbial communities from Bellville, Georgia, United States - Xylem-PdKOR-R4 | ecosystem: Host-associated > Plants > Phyllosphere > Stem > Wood/Secondary xylem...
TTGTGTCAATGATAAATTCTTTGTCCTTAATGCTTTATTACTCCTCACTTGTGCAACTAGAATGTTTGCATTATATCTCGCAAGATTCTAACAAAACCACATTGGTTTAGATGCACTTCTAAATAAGATCTTTGAACCAAAGATTATGTGACTCAAATATCTTTCAATAAGATGAACCTAAACTCTAGTTTTGAAAGGAAAACCAAAGTATATATATAAAAAGAAACTAAAATATAAGGTGAGGAAGAGTGTATAAAAGTTTAAAAAACATTATCTCAAACTCTTTCCTCACTATCTTTTTAGTAAATTTTGGAAGATAAAAAGTTAAAGAGTTAATTCTCATCATTCAACCTTTGATTAACCATCATAGATCAAGAATTAAATATGAATATAGTAGCTATAAATTTTATTTTTTTAGCTAAAAAAACTATTTAAATTTGCATAAAATACTTTTTGAAGAAATTGTTAACATTCATGAGCTCACTTGGCAAAACAATGGGTTGGAAAAAATAATTATTCATAGATCAGCCCAATTCCAAATTTTAGTTGGTAAGAGATAATATTTTGTGACCCAAAATATTATTTTATAATAAACTCAGACCCATGCTCAGGCCCAGGCCCGAAGCCCGAGCATGAGTCAAGTTGGGTCGACACGTATGTGTCTGTGGGTTGAAACCCAAAGTCCATTTTGTTTAGGACTTCTCCTCTCTAAAAATTTTGGTGTTCTTTAGGTCTATTTTTAACTTTTCAATTTTCCACTTTATAAACACTAATTTTTTTTGTTTCTTTCCTATATGAGGTAGAAGTTTATAAAGAGTTTTAGGTTTCACCAAAAATGTCAACCAAGGGTTCATTGAGATCAATTCCTCATTTACTTATTATTTATTTAAATCATGTTAATATTTTATGTTAGAGATCATATGTTGGAGATTAAATTACAATAAATTTTTAACCCAAAATGTAAGTAGACCCCATTTTTAATTTAGCTTCAAATGTGCTCATTAACCATGTTATTTAAATAAATTTTCAATGATCTCTCACATGAATGGAAATTATCATACCAGTTTTAAAATGACTCGAAGATTTGTTGAAAGGTATTGATTTGGTAGATTAGAAGATCAGGAAATGTAGCTTTTAGCTTTGAACCTTTCGTAGTGAAATAATGTTGGATTTACTCAGCTAAATCGTAAACATAATGACTTGAATTATTTAGTCTTCTATGTAAACCAAGACAATATTAATCACATAGCTCCCTATTTAGATATTTTCTTTGATTCTCATTATTGTGTTCATTTTAGCCCTGAACAACTCTTGGATTCATGACTGTTTTACAGAATTTAGTCTTCATTAAAGTTATCAAGGAAATGACCATATTTCTCACTCATATAAGTGATTTTTTATTAAAAATATTATTTATACTTTAATTGATGTACCAAGATATTTTATCACGCTGCAACTAACACTTATTTCATCATAGGAATAATTAAAAAGAAAATAATAATAAGAGGATCTACAATATTTTTGTGACTCTCGTAAGGGTCAATGGCCATATACAGTACAGAAATTAAATATAGAGCTACGAGTAAAGGTGTATGTGAGTTGTTATGGTAAAAGTGTGTAATGGAGGAACTAGATTATCCATCTCATGGTGCTGTGAGATTATATTGTGACAATTAATCACTAATTAAGGTTGTTAAAAACTCATATATACAACATGATCGAACCAAGCCAGTAGAAATTGATTGTAATTTAATTTATGAAAAAATGAAAAATAAAACTATTGAAGTTTTGTAAGTCAAGACTTCAAGGCAACTTGCAGATTTCTTGATAAAAGCAACCTCCAACAAAAATCGTTTACAGCTCGCTTGACAAGTTATTGAAGATATGTACAATGAGAGTCTTGGAATAAGCGGTAAAAGGACAGTGTTAGTCATCAATTATGCATACACAAATATATATATATATATATATATATATATATATTGTAGGTATGAGTCTTGTCAAGTGCTTCAAAACATCGGGACCTCATCCCAAACAACAAAAGCAGCATCTTCAACCAACTTTGCTAATCGAGTGCCCTTTTTAATATGACATGTGGAGCATTCATCAACAGCCAGCGGGCTTTCAAAGCGAGAATGAGTTGTTCTACCACTGGGAAGAAAAAGAGACGCAATGCCGGAGGACTCAACAAGAAGCACGATTAGACCTTCAGGTCTTTTTCTAGATAAATATAACACAAATTCTGCATGCGTCAAAAAATTTAAGTTCAAATGATATTTATTCGGAGTAGATTCCTTTCCATACGATCCAACATTTATACTCTTGATAATCTATTCGACACTACAGTGTAATTTCTATGACATGCATGATCATTTGGACTAATTTTAGTTGACTCTATATCGACTAATATTGGCAGAAAACAGCAAATTAGACAGACTGATAGTGAGGAGGACTGCAGAGCCCTATCAAAACCAAAAGTGCAAAGAGAGGAGGACAGATTATCCTCCAGCCTTGCTTTTTCGCGGAGCGGATTAGAAATGAGTGCGGTGGTTGACAATTCACAAAGATCAAGTTGAACAGGTGTTCGCATATCATCTCAGCCTAATTTGATTTTGGACTCATGATTCGACGTCAGGCAGCCACTCTATTAAATCGTTCGGTGCTAAAATCGCTCAAGAGAGAATGAATAGACAACTCTCCCAAGCACCTCCCAAACCACTGAGAAAGGATTGGAGCATCCCTATGGATGCATCTAGAGCAACAGTTTTTGTGCTTTTCTTTCCTCTACTTGTTCATCTAATGTAAGTTAGGCTATTATCTTTGTATTCTTTTTCTTAATAAAATTTCGACTAAAAAATGGATGCATCTAGAACTGATCTTGGACATGATATATAGCAGTGGAACAACATCAGTGACACTTTTAAGTACGGAGAAAAAATAAACCAACAAACACAGAGAACAACCCTCTTCCAATCACAATGAAAGCGTGAAAATAGAGACAGGATCAAGATAGAGCAAAGAAAGTGTAAAGAACGAAAAGCAGCGTGTGAACTGTGGACAACCAAACCCAACCATATGTCTAAACTCTTAACGTTTGAATAAAGAAAATCCCACAATTCCAGGAGAAACTGCCGCCCACATCCCAGAAACGACACCGCGGAGTTCAATTTTCATAATGGAACGGCGCCGCGTCGAACCTGTATCCTTCAATGCAACGGCGCCGTTCTGTGTAAAAAGAATGGACACCCTCAGGGCTGCCCACCCTTAACGACAGCGCAATAGTGGAGCGGCAAAAAACGAACACGAGGTTTTTTGCAAGCACGGCGCCATTCCAATGTAAAACGACGTCGCGTGAAAAGATTAGGACCTTCGGAACTGACAGAGACAAAACGCAGCGCATAAGGGAGGCAAAAAGAAAACAGCTTCCTTTTATAAAACTACGTCATTCTACCTAAAATGATGGCATTTAAATGACATTATTCAAATATGAAAATCCATTTTTTAGGAAAAAAAACAAAATATGGTATTAATAGTAGTAATTAGTAATATTCTATTAATTACTTATGGTTAAAACACATGTCAACAACATAATACATATATATATATATAACCTTAATTAGTAATATTCTATTAATTACTTGTGCTAAAGGGGAAATTTGAAATTCACGGTGAGATCTATCAAAATCACCTGAATCTAACCTTAAAAAGGGTTTCCTGATGAAAAGAGAAAATAATTTTATTTTATTTTTGATGTTGTTGTCATGGTACCATAGAGTTACTAATAATATGATGTTGCTAATTACATTCTAAACACTATAAAATTTATCATATTTTTATGGAGAAAAAATGGTATTTTTTTAGTTCAAATTACCTTCTCTCAATATTCATGTAATTTGTTTTTACAAAACCATGTCTTTTTTTTATTATTATTAGAATCATGATTTATGTAATAAAAAATAATAGTATTTAAAAAATATTCATAAAAACTCTAATGTTTTGAATTAAATTGGAAAACATGTATCTTTATAATTAAAAACTCAATTTTTTTATTCATGTATTTCTTTTTTCGTTATGAAAAAAATATGGTTTTTTTATTATAAGTATTTATTTTTAAAATAAAAACTTATTATTATCTTAAAACTAATTTTTAATAAAAAAAATCATGAATCGATCATTTTTACGCATCGAATAAATGTAAAATAATTAATAATTTGAGAAAAATATATAATAAAAAATAACAAAATAAATGGTACATTCTTATTGAATATTAATGAGCAAAGTTTTTAAGAACTTCTCCATGTTAGGTTAATATATAATTAATCATAAAGTGATTATTAATATAAAAATGTATCAATGCCAAGTGCAGCTCATTTGACAGCCTAAATCTTCTTTATCATTGTTGTTGTACTACAATTAACTTAGGGGAAAATTCCCTGCCCGCTTTCTTTTGTCAAGCCTATCTCTTCACAGTCACTCTTCTCAACGGCTCATCAATTCAATTTATCTTCACCGCTCCTCTCTCCCATGCCCGCCGCCTTCGACATTCAACGCTGCCACCTTCATCTTCATCGCTCTTCTCTCTTCCACAGAAAGGTTAGGTCAAATGTGGTCGAACAATGCACCATACCACTACCACAATGTTTATTACTGTACATAAATCCTATAATCACATTCTCTTACAAATAAGCGTCTTCATGATCGGCATGACTGTGAATCCTTTGTATTCTTATTGTTATATAGTTGTTTATTTATATAATGTAAATGCATAGATTCTCTTTATTTAGATTTATTAACGTGGCAAGCCATGTTCAAGAAGCCTGGGTGTGGTAACTAGCTCACTGCAGGCATGAGAATCATGATCTTGTGTCAGTATAAAAAAAATGGAATCCTACTGTCAATTTTGTGAGCAGAAATTGCTGTTATTCTTGTATTTTTACGTTGCATGCTGAAATAATGTTTGGAATGTAAATTTTACCTAGAAGGAAAAAATTAAATGTCAACTATTTTCTTAGAGGTGATTCCCTTGATTATATTCAAGATGATGGCATTGTTTATATACAAGCAAGAGCATCAGAAAAATGTTAATGTATGCATCCTCTAACTCCATGGTGCTCCCATGCCATCCCTACTAGTGCAGTGGCGATCGATCTGTGCCCTAAGGACACTACAAGGGCAACGTCCGAAGCAGGACAAGACATCCTCCAAGGTCCACACTGCAAGTTTTTCTTTTTGGATCAGTATCTAAGATCTATTGGGCTTAGGGTTTTTCTTCAACTAGACTCCTAGGGCCTTATGTTGGACTTTGTTGCTTGTACATGCAAGCTTGGCCCATATCTATAAGATCCTAGGATTCATCTTCCAGGGAAAACAAATTCCAGAGATCTAGTGTTCTTAAAATAAAAAAAAACCCTAGGGCATAGAAAAGATAATTTGTAAGTAGCAAAGAAAAAGGTGGTTAAAGGTCAAAGGATAATTCTCACGTGTTTTTCAAGATTTTATTTCATTGTACAGATACTAGATAGGAATTTTTTACTCTCTTTCCCCGGGAAGATTTTATTTGTGAGGAATATAATGGATAAGAAATTTGTTCTTCAATTTTTGAAGAATGGGTGTATCATTGAAACCTCATGACTCATGTCAAACGAGCGGGCTCCATATATATATACATTGATCTTCAAAGTACAAGGATTGAGATTTGAGATAGACAAATCGCAAAACACAGTCAGGAAGCAAGAAAAAGGAGGAAAAGTTCAGGATTTATGGTTCCATTTTAGTCATCAGATGACGACCAATCGTCGCATTATAGCATACCCGTAATTCCCATTCATTTTAATTTCGTAAGCAAGCAGTCTAGTCCGAAAAGGAGATTTTTCTCCCATCTAGTGCATTTGTTGTCGGGCTGCCTCTCTGAAAAGAATTCTCGAGTGCCTAAGATTCCCGAGCATTAGCAGCTCTCGTGAAGAAACAGCAAACTTTTCTGTTTTCCTGAGAAGAGAAGGAACAACATATGACCATGCGGCCCACCTGTTTCTGAATAAAATCAAAACATAAACAGCGAAACCGTTGTGATTTGTGTCAGGTATCTTTCTCCATTCACAACAAAAATGTCTTCATGCTACTGTCAATAATGTTGCAAATGCTGGGCTACAAAAGGAGCAGAACGACCCAAACAGACCACAGGGAAACTTGGTTCGTGTCAAAACAGCTTCCCAACCACTGAACATATGACCCTAGTGCTTGCCATTAACGTTAACAAGACAGCAGTAACAAAGCCCCATGGAAGTCCTATGCTATCTTTCAAGAATGGAAAGCACGTAAGCCATTAAAGTTCGCACTTTGCAGTGACAGCCACATGCATGCATACTGCCAGTGGCATGTCCACTAGGAAATCACCCCACATACAAGGCATAAACAGCATACCCCACTGCTCACCCCATATATAAGGCATACCAATCCCATAACAATCCTTGCATGTACAATAGCTATGTACTGTGACGGTATGAGCTAAATAAACGCATGAAATGAAGCAGGCATGATCGCACATAAAGAGAGAACAGGTATTTCTCTGCATTTATTCAAGTAGTCCATTGCTACATAAAGAATAAAGAACCTGCGGAAGCAGCAGACTGGTTTTAAATGAAGGAGCAGTGGAATACCCACTATTTCCTTGCAAGAATTAATCTGACTGTTAAAAAAATTTTACAAAGTTACTAATCAAATTTCTACTTTCAGCTAGCAGGAAGGTTCTCCTGCCAAATGACGGAAAAACACCCCGGCATGAGAACCTGAAGAATCACCATCCGTGCAAAGCGCCCCAATTCGAGGCCTGCACAAAGAATAAAAGTATGTCCTAGAGTTGGTTAATCTTTGCCGCTGCTCCCAGAATCAATCAATCTTTCGATATTCTGTGTGGTTAGAACCCCATTAGAGAAGAAAAGGTTAGCAAAGTCAGGCTCTAGATGATACTCCCGAGGCAGGCCAGCCAGTTTTCTCGTCAATTATGTGATCCGAAAGTCAATCTAACCTGCTCTCTGAACCTAGAGATGACGGGCCTCTGACTTTAAGACGCTTTGGCCCAATCTCTATAGGAGGTGGTTCCCTCGTAGTCTTTCCCAGTTCATGCTGGAAGCGGTCCAATCTGTGGTGTTCTCGCTGTCTACCCATTTCTTCCTTGGAGGTCAACTTCTTGAACTTAATCGAGAATGGAATAGTACTTCCCCTGGCAACCCTGTCCTTTGAAGCACTCTCTGGTGCTTCTTTATAATCTGAAATTGAAGAAGTGGAACCATGATTTGATTCATCGGCTCTGCAGTATTCTGATGACGTCGTTTGCCCATATCTTCCTTCATGTTGGAGCTTCTTCAGTCTTTTAAGCCCCTGTATCAGGTGACCAAATATGAGCATGAAAAATCGGAGTACAACAATAGTCCAGGAAGACTAATTTTCAGCACAACTACTTCAAAGTTCATCCTTTAACATTGTGGTAGGCAAATGAGTGCAAGTACGGACACTACAGCATGCATTATGAATAACTTGCCATATAGTTCAAAATATTCTAGTATCACAACTATGAGAAACTAATTAGAGACAAATTTCATTAAGACACCAGAAAATTACATCAGGGAAAGATAATGCTTAATTCAAACACTCTTTGCATTTTACTGGTAGAGTACATTGAAAAACAGGGGAAACACAGAATGCAAAAGAGAAAAAAAAAATGGTAAGATTCAAAGATACACCATCTGAGAATCCTTAAAACACAATCAAATAAAGACAAGAACCATACATAACATACAAATCATTGAAAAGCAGGACTTGAAAGCAACTTACAAAATTAAGAGTACAAAATTAAGTGACCAAAATAGAGTCAAGGTAGCAATATACAACTATACCTGGTGTTCAGAGTTCTTTGAAGATGCAGCATCATTCACAACTCTTTTTTCAACTTTCAGAGAAGACCGGCGCTTAACCCTAAAAATCTCCGAGTCAGAATCATCACTTTGTTCATCAACACTGGATTTAACCTCTAACCCACGAGGATTACTTTTCTGGATTCTCAAGAATTCATCATCATGTGATTGAGTGGATACTGAGTACTCATGCTTGCTGTGCAATCCTTCCTCAAATAACCTTTCCGGATCAAGTTTTCCTGCATTAAAGTCAGCCTGCACCTTTACCCGCCAAAGATGGAAACAAAATCCATTAACCATAATGTTAAAAACAACTTATTTTTCAACATTTGTCTAAAGTAGGAATAAGAAAGGAATCATACGTTGTCAGATGCAGAAAAGCTTTCAACTGGCTCTCCAAAAGAACAGAGAGTGGATGCAGCACAGGAAATGGAAGCTTCAGAGTATTCAGGTCTAAAATTTCCAGTACCATACTTGTTTGTGGATTTGCTAAACTCTTGTGAACATTCCCAGGTTATCGCAGGAGTCTCGGCATTGAAATCAAAGCTTATATCACAATAAGGAAAGTACCCATCCTCGGGAACACAATGAAACTTCACTGATAACTGATAAGAATACAAATCATCACCAGTGTTTGCTTGCCGTCTAATCTCCTCTAATATTCCATCTTCCTTCTCAAATTTCTTAGCTACAGCTTCCATATTAGAAATATCCTCCCTCAAAAACAGTGTGTGATTTCTCCCACATGAAAAGTCAAGTGAACTGAAATCTGGACAGTGCAACCAGCACAATTATAAAGTGATTATAAGACAATTGAAAATGACTAATCATAGAAAGAAGAGAGATATTTTGTATGTTGTCCATGGAAGATATGGAGCAAATCATACCATGTCTAAGGCACACCGGATGCAAGTCACAGCTGCAGTTAAGGAATGCCACATAGCAATCCAGTTTACATAAGGTGCATAAGATTGTCCCATTGGTATTTGGCAAAAGGCCAGTGCATGCTCTTGATTTCATTACAGACCAGCGAGCACGGTGGTGGAATCGCATCAGCTTCACAAAAGAAGCCTTAATCCAATTATGGGAAACCAGGTCCGCAGAGGAATAATCTGAATCTTCAAGTTCTAGACTTGCATAAAGAAGCATTGCTTCTTTGCACAGAAGTTCTTCATGGGGAAGTAGAGGCACCCTGTTGAGTAGTGCATAGCGCCAGCTAGCTACAGCCCCCAAAGGAAACCAGTCACCAATTGCGAAGTTCACAGCCTCACCACAGTTGAAACCTACAAATAGACAAGGGAAAATACAATTACTATCGCTGTACTGTAACAAATATCCCAAAATCCAGTTAAGATGGGTAAGTCAAAAAAAAATCAAAACTATTATCATCTCAGCTGAATGAAACAATTTCTTACCATGACTGAATCCTGCATGATAAGCTCTCGGGAAAGTGATTATAAACTCCCCAGGCTTTTGCACAGCCTTGTACACAGGGACATCATGTTCTAACAATATATTTGGTGGAAACAGAGTTGTTTTCCCCAAAAGTACATCGAAAGCTCCATCCTCCCCATCAGTTGATAGAATATCATGGCTATACACATGTTCTCTAACCACTTTTTCAAATTTTAAAGCTGCATGACCAGGAATTCCATACCAAGTTTTTGATGCTCCGCAATGATGGTAATTAATGCTGCCAGTAAGGTAATTAAATTGACAATAAAATCAATGTTAACAAAAAAATTTACTAAACAATACAAAGCAAAGGATACAAAAGAATACATATATGAATAATACCTGTACAAATAATGATCTTCTACATGCCAAGCAAACACGCTAAACAGCATTCCAATGTAAAGCATTGGATCAGTTACCCCCTGAAATAAGTGTGCAATCTAAGTCAACAAGAGACATCAAGTACACTAACAAATATGACAAGAAATATATTAACCAATTACCGGAATAGCTGTTCCCAGAAGGCGCAAAATGGACTTCGGCAGCCGGGAAAGATTCTGAAATCACAAACATAGATAAAGTATAATAATTGGTGGCTGTCCGTGCAATACAAGAAACAGATACAAAAGACATTATTCATAAATTTCAGTAACCAATGAGCTTTTTTTTTTCCCAACAAGCAACTCTTTATCCACAGCAGTAGAATAATAATAAAAAAATAAGGGAGGAAGAGATTTTAGGCGGGATGCTAGAGGGGATTATTTTTTAGCTATTTGACGAATGGCATAAGATTAAAGGGGGTATAGACTACCCTGTTTTGAAATATTTTTCACTTTACTTGCGAAGGAAAAATTTATATTCAATCTACTATACACTACCCTGTTCCTAATGGAACAGGATTTCTCCATTCTAAAACAAAACAATCTTATCTTGGGTGGCAACAAACATGTATCAGGCTATTAGCAGATCTCACGTATGGTTCCCACTTTTCAACCCAGGAAGCTCAGGAAAACCAAATTGCCAGAATTCTGGCGCACCCTTCCAAAGATAAAGACTCCGTTCTTTGCCACTGATTTCTGTTGAGAATAGTGAGGGTTTCTCGTGCTGCACACTCATGTGAAAAAAATTCTCATACTGTGATTTGGGTTCTCCAGTTGGATTGATTTTAGCCATTAGATCATGATATTACACATTTTACCACCCAACCCCTCCCTGGATGCTTTGCAAATTCTCCTGGTTCTTTTTTTTTTATTTTGCACATCTGACCAACTCCAGTACTTGAAATAATATTTTTTTTTTCCTTGGGTAAAATTAGGCGGAAGTTATCCATCAGAACAAAGAACAGGAAATCATAAATGCAAAAGCAAAATCAACACCTTCAGATTCCACTTGCTATTTCCAAGCGGGTCCTTGGGAGACGATGAAAAGGCAGTGCCATCAACATCGCATGCATATTCAACCGTTTCTGTCTTTCCACATGCAATTTCATGCCAAAATTCTTTTTCCATGTACGTCGCAGGAAGACAACTGGCACTACAATATCTACGGGCAAAAACCTTGTTCGCCATTTTCTCGAAATCACGAAATGTATAATTTCTGAAAATCACCATTCATATTTAAAACCCGAGAAAACAATCAAGTAAGAACTTATACCCCTTTGAAGTAATAAAACTAACCTTCCACTCATAAAAAATGTGACTCGGTCACTACTATCCCACTCAGCAAGACGAAGAGGTTGTACTCTAGTTGTAAACTTGAATCCTGCTTTCTCTTTCATTAATACAATCCCAGCAGGAACAGATGCACTAACAGGAGAAATAATCTTGCATATACCTGTAAATTCAGAAGAAGAAGAATAACAAGAAGATGCAAATTGCATTAATTTGATTGATGAAAACATGGCAGCAGAAACTTGTAATTGGCAATAAGAAAGCAAAAGAACTCCCTCAGTCTTGCAGTTTCCACAAGTGTTACTTGAAGGAAGATCGTATTATGAGAAAAACAAAGAATGTTTCCCAATGAGACCGAGACAATACTGACAAAGAATAACAAGGATGTCTATTACACTACATAATATGCTTTTATATGAAGCAGGGAATGCATGAATTAGACATGCCCAGGTTCTCATTCTTGTGGCTCGATGTTGAGAATTAAATGTTCTTCAATTTTAAAGAAACAGAAATGCTCCAATCCATGCAGTACCCTAAGTAAAACCAAGAAGATTGTATAACCAATAAAGAGGCCAAAAGAGATTATTAGACAGCAATGTCTACTTGCTTTTAGCATAGACATATACAGGCTTAGTACAGAGTAGATATGCCAACCAAAAACAAAAGTAGGACTTTAAGATTTTGACATGAACCCTAATTTAAGCAGGCATCTTCCATGTGATTTACAGTAGCTGATAGACCAGCAAGATTGCAAACAAGGTTTAAAGAAATTGTTATAGGAGACCCTGTTTCAAGACTACATTACCTCTTAACAAAACAATGTTTGGGAATAACTTTTATAAGATAAATTAGACCAATTTGAGACAAAAATTGGAAGAATTTTACGCTCCCTACATGTTCAATTTTCATGTTATTCAATACAACCAACATCATAAGAAAAAATAAACCTGAGTTGATCCATTACCATATCTTGAAGCTTCTGGAGCTATTTTCTGCAAGTACACCAAGGGATCCTCAAACTCTTCCTTTGTCGGACAATAGACAGGGCATTCTGGGATTTTTTCAGTCCATTCTAAATCACTAGTGTCAAACTTTTCCACTTTCCGCTTTGAAAACACATCCTTCCCACTTGAAGCACCAGCAGACCTAGAGAATGATTCCATGTTACCATTTATCCTAACACCACACGATGCTGAAGCCCTTAAAGCATCTCCTCCGCTTCTACTCATCATACTGGGAATACTTACAGTTTCTGTGACACTTTCTAATTTCATTTTTTGAAGCCTTTTGCGCTTCAAATATTCTAGCCCATTCCGAGCTTCTTTGGACAAGCATACCCTTCCTTCCACCTTCAAAACAAAAGGCAGTACAATAGAATCCGATCAACACATGGATAAAAAAAGAAAAGAAATGCATGATAAATAATGCACTTTCAACCTTGTATATAGATAGCAAAGCATCAACATCAGGAGCAGCATGTATTTTGATAGAAGATATGAGAATATATAAAGCTCTAATTCAAGAATGCAACCAGCATGAAACACAAATTCATCAAGCATTTTCAGTTTCACAGACACGAAACTAAGCATCTGCATTGTTTAATTCAACTGATAATGAGTTCAGCTACAAAAACATTTATGTTCAATACAATCCAGAATGGGCTACAGCAAGTCAACACTCAATGCATGATTCAAGAAATCATGTCAAAGTTCAGAAATGAACGACCAAATTATCAAATAAAAAGACAACAAACAAAAAAATTCACCTAAAGTGAAAACTGTAGAAAGCCGCCAACAGGAAATTACCGTGCATTCATGTTAATTGTATAGCCCCAAAGAAATTTCAATACTGCCCCGCTTCTTTCCACCCCAAAGAAAGTAACACAGTGTCAACCATTTGTGGTCATATCAATTAATCAATTTATCACCACAATCAAAGCAAAAAATGAGAGTATCCACAGGACCCATGTTGAATTGAGAGTCAAAAATTCAATAAATCCAAGGAATATTTCAAACTAATAAAAGTACAACTTGAACCAACTACGTCTATGACCATATCAACTCTTTACGGTCATTTTTTCAATTCTATAACTCTTTTTATCTTTATCCGCGGAACTTCTAAGCATGGTCAAAGCTACCGTTCAACAAATACACGCGTACACACTTCATTCACAATTTTTACAGGCACATGAAAAATGAGAGAATTAAAAAAAAATGGAAGCATGATCTTGTCATCTTTGCGTGCAGCTTGTTAGCCGGCTAAAATTAAATTGAAATCCGAAAATAAATTATAAAACTCATTTAGAAAAAAAGAAAAATAGTTAAACATCTTCACAAAATAAAAATAAAAATAAAAATAAAAATTAGTCTTTGAAGCGTAACAGAAAATGCAACAAAAACAGAGGTTGGAAGAATCAAAAAACTATAAAAACACGGTTTAATAAATCAAACTGAAACTCAAAAAAAAAAAAAAACTAAATTTCCAAAAAATACAATCGAGAAATCAAAATCACCATTGCATGGTAGAACAATGTGAAAGATCTGTCCAATAGAAACTGGAATAAATTAACTCCATAACTATTGAACAAAGCGTTATAAGCATCAATAGATAAATTTAAAAGATAGAAGAAATTTTTAAATTAGCAAAGAGAAACCACATACCATTTCATTCCGTGGACGGTCACTATGCGCCTCCGTTTTAATCAAATTGTAGCCAACAAAAACAAAACTGAAATCAACAAAAACACGAATTCCAAACCCTAGATCAAGATCTTCTTCAACAAAACAATTAATCACAACCTAGCACGCCACATTCTCTCAAAACGCGCCAAGAACGAACAAACAGAGCCAATCTCAGAAGATCCGGAAAAAGTGGTTGTCAAAAACGGAGACAGAGACACGAAACCAAACAAATCAGTGAATTCGAATTTTAGGGTTCGCCGGCAATATACGGAGGCTATGCGCCGGAGAGATGAGCGGTTTCCGGCGAGAACGGAAGTTTAACGGTGGAAGGTGTGGAGAGAGAAAAGCAAAGGCAGTGAGTGAAAAGAAAAGGAAGAGAGGAAGAGAGAGAAAGTTAAAAGAAGGGAATGGCTTAGAAAACCGGGAAAAGGCCTTAAAGAAGATAACTTGTATTTTTATAGTGAAAAAACAAAATTTACTAGTTCTACTTTTCGGTTTTTTTTAAATTAGAAAAAAAAATGGAATTGAGTAAAGAAAGAGAGAGAGAAGGATGGAGGAAACTGGTGGTAGTTGTTAGGTGGTTCAACCAAACGCCTTGCCGGCCAAAACGCGTTTTTTTTCGCTTCATTTGTTGTCACTGTTCTTTGTGCGGCCAGGCCGTGCTTTTCAATTTTGTTTTAATTTTTTTATTTTAAATCATTCTTTTAATATTTTTAGATTATTCAATGCATTAATATTAAAAATAAATTTAAAAATAAATATTATTTTAAATAAAAAAATACTTGTAAAGGCAACTTTAACAATAAAGACTCCAATTTTTTTCCATTTTATTTCTTTTTAAAGCTTTCCATTTTAGACACTTTTACTATTTTACCCCCTTTTACAACCTTAGTAGTAAAAATGTGGTGAAGATGTTAACTTTTTTCATGATTTAACTTAAAATACGATATCTATCTCAATGATTGATTAGAAAATATATTTTTTTGTTGGAGGTATTGTCGCTATATTAGTCTACTTGTGTCTATATTAATATGTAAAAAGATTAAAAACATTATATAACATTTGGTCCACGTGATAAAAATAGTATGTACATACCACAAATTTATGTGATAAAAATACGTACCACGTACATGTCATTTTCATGCATTGTTTAGATAGTAATATTGATGTTAAGTAAAAAAAAAAATGAAACTGCTTTATAAACAAAATCCAGCATTAAGTTTACTAGATTCTATTTAATAAATATTTTTAATAAAAATAAAATTATTTAGAGTAAATTTACATGTTCTATAATCTGTAAAGAATCATCTCATTGAAAATAACAATATTTAATCTAGATATGAATTTTTTTATTATAATTTAAACTATATTAAAAATAGATGAAAAGTAGCCGGTTTTAGTTATTATTTTGATAGGTAGTCTTGAAAAAATTTGAGATTAAATTTAATTTTTTTATTATTATTTTCATTCATGTTTTAATAAATAAATGTTTTTAATGCGGGCCAAAATGTAAATGAAAAATTAAATATAATTAGTGGAGGAACTCAATTCAAATCAAAATTTGTTCAAAGGAACGAATTACACTGATAAATATTCTCCATGTATTTCAAAGGAGAGAGCGTGTGAAAGGGATGCTTATGCGAGGCTATTTGAGACAATTCGCTCGACGGTGCTACCAAAGAGTTCATGGTAGGTATTCTGGTCAGAGACAAGAAAGTGGCTGGAAAGACGTAATTCTCACGTGTAGAAATGTACAGCGACGATTCGTGTACAATGAGAAAATCGAACCGTTCATCTAAACGAACAACGTAAGCTGAACGGTGAAAATAGGTGACAGCAATACAGGATGTGAAATAAAAGCCGTTTGTACCTTTTTCCTTCGGGCGGCCGACTTTGCGAAGAATCATTATCACCTACCTTCTAAGTTGGTTGGACTACTTTTCACATGACACTTATGTCCTTGCTCTTGTTCGTTCTTTTGGCGAAAACACCAAGGACACGGTCGTCCTTCACTCTGGATTCCGTCAACCAAGTGGAACTAACCCGGACCCCAACCAGTCATGCCTCAGGGGGAAAAAAGACATGAGCTCGACGCGTGGAGATATCCTTGTACAGTGATGTACACGTGGCGGGAAAAGGGAGCGCAGTTTCAAGCGTCTTGTGTGCTACCGCGGGTGGCATTGCCAGGACAAAACTAGCTGGCGGTTACAGCAGGTTTCACGGACCCATAAATCACCGGTCCCAGCTTTTAAGTCTTAGCGTTCTCTCTCTCTCTCTCTGTATCACGGGAAGCAGTATTGTTTAAGTCACAAAAATTAGAAAATACGTGTCCAGAAAATTTAGCGGATAAGGTAAAGTTGTTATTTCTTGTGGTATTAAAATTAAAACTGTAAATTAAAAAAAAGGGGAAATTGATTCCCATCAGTACATCACTGTTTATTCCCGCCCGTCAAGCTACTCATCTCACCACTCGAGTTTATTTTTTTCTTGCTTGAATATTTTAAATTCAGTTATTGAGTTTTATTTTTTTCAGTGTAATCCTCGCAAATTATGTTATTATAGTTTAATACGTTGAGATTTATTTCCTATTTATATATTCTTGCATATTTGACTGTAATAAAATATTCTATTATTAAATTAAAGTGAATTTACAAAATTCTATTGTTAAATTAAAGTGATCTTACAAAATAAAATTTTAGGTTATTATTAAGTAAAAATTGAAAAAACAATCACAAACAAAAAAACATAGCTGATTTTTAAAAACACTTAAAAAACTTGAATTTTATCCCTCAAGTTTTACACTATACATTATTTAGTCCTTGTTATTTGAGTTTTTTATATTTTACTCTTAAACATTATCTCATTTACATTTTAATCCTTAAACACTAAAAAGAAAACACAAAGTCCCTAGGAAAAAAAAAGAAAGTTTTTACCATATAATTTTTAAATAAAAAAAAAATCAAACTTAGCGTCGTTGGATTTATCATAAAAAATAAAATTTAAAAAAATGTTTTTGTACTTCAAACATGCTCTGGAAAAATATATTAGAATCTATAAATTTTATTTTAATTCATTTTGATTTAAAATTTTTGAGTTGATTAAAAAATATTTTAAGATTAAAGATATTTTAATGAGGTTTTTATAAAATTTTTATGTTAAAAGTAATTAAACAATGGGGTTTTTTATCAAAAAAAAAAATCAAACCTCAATTTTCAAATACTATAAATGATCAAAAAAATGTTATAGGAGACATGTCCTTTGCCAAGACGGGCTGTGTATAGCTCATTAAGAAAAAAAAAAAACATTGTCATCCGCTCTTTTTTAAAAAAGAAAATAAATTAGGCATGTCTAGGCTTTTTAATTTTTGGATGAGCACACGACTTGACCTTTTTTTTTAATTTTTTAATTACTCTCAATTTAAATTTTAATTAATATCCCCTCTCTTATTTTTTTAATTTAAACTTTTTTAATAGTTGTTAATCTTTTGAATTGTTTTTAATTTCATAATACTTC
>Ga0325403_1002147_pt1 | contig 17221 bp, 18 predicted proteins | sample PopdelMetagenome_19_FD_205665 | JGI IMG/M metagenome (GOLD analysis project Ga0325403, IMG submission 205665) | Populus deltoides microbial communities from Bellville, Georgia, United States - Xylem-PdKOR-R4 | ecosystem: Host-associated > Plants > Phyllosphere > Stem > Wood/Secondary xylem...
GTTTGGTTTTTACTTGATTCTCACGTATAATGATAGCATTTTATTCTAATATGTGCAACATTTATAATATTTTTTCTTTTGATTTCATTTAATCGATATCTTATATGTGTTTATTTCTATTATTATTTGATTAAATAAAAAATTAATTCTAATAAAAAAATTCATTAAATATAATCGGGTAAATGACTGTGTTGCGAGATCAAATATCTTGATTTGTATTTATTTTTTAATTTTTTATAGTTTAGTCATTAATTATCATTAATGACTTGATTTTTTTTTCAATTTTTAATACAAATATTTCTTAATTTATTTAATTAAATAGATGCATAAGATTTTTTTTATTTACAGTTATGATTTTATTATGTTAAAAAGATGTGAAAAAAACCTATATTGTTTTTGTTGAAAAAAATTACCTCACATGTGGCAAACCACATGTTAGATAGCTAGTTCACTCTCTAAACGCAGCAAGTTGGTGCTAGTTTCACATCAAAGTCTTGCACATCAAAGTCTTGCACTTCATTATTTGCCGATTAAAAATAAAAAATATTATTTTGATATATTTTTTAATAAATAATATTTTAAAAAACAATTAATACCTCATTCCCAACACTTTCTATAAAAAAAAAGAAATTAATTTTCAAAGTTTAATGTACCTCATAGAATGATGTTTGAGATTGTGATAGTAATTGTTTTTCAAAGTGTTTTTTACTTGAAAATATATTAAAATAATAATTTATTTATTTTTGACATCAATACATTAAAATGATCTAAAATAAATAAAATAATTTGAAACAAAAATAAAATTTTCAAAAGTGCTTATTTGTTTTAAAAAAAACAAACCCACTTTAAGAACCCTTTTTTCTACTATTTTCTAGGGAATATAACGTCTTAGAACACGAGGAATATTATAAAAACTTAATTTAATAATTTTTAAGTAAAATATATTTTTAAAACACATTAAACATAATCTGAAACATAAAAAAAGAAAAAAAGAAAAAAAGATTCAGTTGTACCTTACTCGGATGATTCATAATCCGACCATCCGACCAATATATCCAAGGAAAACTACACGACAACACTAAATTCAAGTCACTTAGTATATATAACACCCAACTCTCAATGTCTCAGGCAATAGGAAAAAAACACCAGTAGTCTTCCGATGTCCTGTGCCACTTAACTAAAGAATCAAAGAAACAATGTACAAGTCAAAGCTTCAAGAACTTTGCCAACAGAGAGCTTGGGAGTTGCCCACCTACGAATCATCAAGACAAGGACAAGCTCACAACCCTCGCTTCTTGGCTACTGTCACCGTCAATAACATATCCTTTCACTCTCCATCTCCCTCTAATACCTCCAAGAAAGCTCAAAACGACGCTGCTAAGCTCGCTTACGAGCACTTCTCCATCTCTCGCCCCTCCCCGTCCCCCTCCCCTGCCGTCTCTGGTGATTACCAGTAACTCTTTTTATTTATAGTTTTGTTGAATTCGTTTTGCAACGGTTCATTTCTTCCTTTTTGGTCGTTTTATTTTCAATGTGTCAGAGAGATTAAAGACTTTTTAGGGTTATTTTTCTTAAGGCTTAGTGAGATGAAGGACCTTTGTAAATTATAGTATTTGGTTAAAAATGAATGCTTCCATGATAATGTTTCTAGTTTCTTCTGTAAATTATAGCATTCAATTATTGTTGTTCGTATATTTTTTTTAGATTAATTAATTAATTCCCATGGTAATAGGATGGATTGATTGGTTGATGCCCGTGACCTTGAATCTTACGATAAATCATTGATGTGATGTGATTATTATCATTCTAGTTCTGCTTATTTACACCGCATGAGTTCAAGAAACTACCCTTATGCTACAAGGGCTACCTTGCTTATCGAAGTTGCTGCAGGTTCTTTGAGTGAAAGGGCTGGGGCGATTACTTGTCTCTCTCCTGGAGGTACATCGCAATTCAACACACAAGATGCAAATCGAACTTCCCAGATAAATGAAGCTTTGGCAGTTGCCAAAAATGACGAGAGTTTCGGAGGTGAGAGCAAATTTATACTTGCCCTTTTTGGATTTAATATGACTTTAACACAATTATGCTCCGTTTCTGGAGTCAGTTGGATGTGCTTGATAATTACAGGTGCATTTATGATTGCACTCTAAATTGAAAGATGGAGGCATTGAAGTAAAAACAAATATATATATATATATATATCAAATGTATTGGCATGTCAAATTCTCCACACTTTAGAACCAAATCGCATTCCAAGTTTTGCAAGCAATGTAATGTTCTAACACACATGAGATTTCTTAGTTTACCAAATTCAAAAATGATTGACCACTTACTCTGCTCTCTCTCTCTCTCTCTCTTTTCATTCAAGAAACTACTGTTGTGCTACAAGGGCTACCTTGATTACTGAAGTTGCTGCAGGTTCTTTGAGTGTAAGCACTAGGGCGAATAGTCATCTCTCTCTCAGAGGGTCTTTGCAACTAAACACACAAAATGCAAATCAAACTCCTCAGGTGAATGAAGCCACAACGGTTGCCAGAAATGACGAGAGTTCCGGAGGTGAGAGAATTTATTCTTGCCCTTTTTAATCCTGGAGTTGAGTCAGTTGGATGTGCTTTATAGTCATGGTTGCATTCTAAATAGGCAACCAATCATTATGGAAATGATAGCCTTTTCTCTCTAAATTGTGTAGGTGTGAAAACAGTTTATGTATGATAACTGCAATAAAGCAATTAGTTTTGTCTGGTTTGATGTTTCCTCTTGGCATTGAAAGATAACTTAAATAATAAACCTCCTTTAAAGTAAAAATAAATAAATATTGTTCACATTGCAGCTTAATTTTCATGAGCACTCCCCTCTTATGGTTTTCCCTGTGTTGCTGCCATGCAATTTTTCTGGTGGAATCGTTTTAAAGTAAATTCTATGAACATGTGTGAGTGTTTGACACCTTCGAGCTGATTTGCAGATAGACTGGTCGGCTCCATGGGGCTTGCAATCCACACATAGCCCAACTCAATGGTGTCAGATACTCGCAAGTGTCTGTGATGCCTGTCTCTTTTTAAACAAAACTTAATGGAAATCTATTTATTATTATAACCATATATGGAGGGTGCATAATAAATTGTAATCTGTAATACGGTCCAATATTAGGGTTTGATAGCCTGTTTGGAATGGAGCATAGTGTTTCACAGCTTTTGTGGCCATAATGATTGTAATGCCGCCGCCATTGGAAACAAGTTAATTGAGCAGCGATAACACTTTTTGAACACATTTCCTCTTCACTGACAATAACCATCTCTAAAGCCACTTTACTCCATTCACTAAATATAAATCAAAATCAGTTGCTTCAGACCATTCACTAAATATAAATCAAAATCAATTGCTTCATACCTCAACAATAAGGTTCTAAATCCTGATTTGGAAATTTGAGGTAAAATTCTCAACAATGTTATTTTTACACAATTTCTACAAAAATATGATCAAATCCCTTTGTTTATGTTGTATTCATTTTTGCTTTACTGCTTTAAAGTTTTTCATTTGCTTGATCTATGTATATCTTCAGTTATTTGTGTGTGTTGTTTTGTATGTTAAGTTTTGGAATCAATGTTCTTGATTATCTTTTAGATTTGATGGGTCTGTGTATATCTTCAATTGCTTGTGTGTGGGCATATATGCATGTTTTAATTTTTGGAATCAATTTTCTTGGTTATCTTTTAGGTTCGATAGATCTGCATATATCTTCAATTGCTTGTGTGTGGGGGTTAATTTTTTGAATCAATTTTCTTGGTTAACTTTTAGATTTTTGATATTTTTGAGGCAAGCATACATTTATTAGGAAAACGTATAGCTGTCAAAGTATCGTTTTTGTCCATTTTTAGTGAGATTTTTGAAAACCTAGTTTTGACTCGCAAAATTTTAAACATTACACCTGCATTGTTATTGTTTATGACCGCTATGCGTTGCTTGGGACGGGACATTGCAACTGTGATTGCAATGTGAAATTGCTGAATTAATGGATAACACTTGACAATCATGAAGAAAGGGTCAAGAAAACAGTCAAGGGAAATTGGACAATTTTTTTTTTTTTTGTTTTTTGTAAACTTGCAACAGTTTGTATCTTTTGTATATGTGGAGCCTCATGAGATTCAAAAGTATTAAGTGGATCCACAAGGATTATAAAATATCAAAGCTGTTGCAGTGTTTTTCCTAAAGGAAAAAGGTTAGTTATTTTGTTTTTTCCTTGGATTGGAAAACTTTCAACAGTTATTCCTCATCAAATAGCCATGGATCTAGTTGTCTTCTTCTGATGGATGTACTTAGGCAGCATTTTTTTGTTTGATGTCTAGCTTCATGGGCTTTCTATGTTATACTACTCCACAGCTGGTCTGCTCTATTTCTGACTGAGCTTTTACTTGTACTTTGGATTTGTATTTTAGGTTTGAGTATTTATGATTTCAAAAACTGTTCCTTTACTTCTCTTGACAATCGAGTCTTAGAATGGTTGAACTTTTTCTATAGCTCTAACTTAACTCTCTCTCTCTACCTTTTTTTTATAAAAAAAAATCCACAAAAAAATTAAAAAAAAATTCCTAGAAATGATGTGAGCTGAAATGAGAAAAATGAAAGAAACTATACACAAACCATGCCCGCATGGCTTAGCTGCCATGTATCACAGAGTTTACAAAATTGTTGATTGATGAAGATACTTTAGATCACAACTCTTGCTTTCGAGCAACACTTGTGGTGAATGGACTCTCCCTCTTGCTCCAAATCTCAAAAGGATTAAAATGGAGGAAAACATAAAAAAATTCTGGTTTAATTGTTTTATCAGTCTTTTCTTTTTTCTTTTTATTATTGTTATTGAATACTCTGCTCCCAATAGTGCCTCACTTGGCCATTGAAGATTTGCTGCATGTAATTAAATTGTTGTTTGGCCGGGCATGGGATAATGTAATTCGTACAGTAGCTTATGGCTTTTATGGTGTAGTAAAAAGGGAATGGAGGGGATTTTGTATTTGATGCCCTGTTGGTTGCCAAGTTATTACAGGAAAAGAGTAGCTGAATTCTGATTGAAGAAGGCAGTAGCATCACCTGACCATGGAAACTCAGTGTTGAATCACCTTATTTTGTGTCTTAAATAATGCACCTGTTTATCTTGGGTTTTCATGACAAGTCATTATGGGACATATTAATCTGAATTTTCTCCTGGCTTATAGATATGCAGCGTTTGTTTAAGAGCCAGCTGCAAACCTATGCACAAAAGAGAAATTTTGCTCTACCTGTGTATTCTTGTGAGCGGGTGGGTCCTCCTCATTCTAGTCGCTTTAAGTGCATGGTCACAGTAAATGGACAAACCTTTGAGAGTACAGAATATTTTCCCACATTGAGCAAAGCTGAACATGCAGCTGCAAAAGCTGCATTGATGTCATTGTTGCCAAATGGAGTTGAAGAGGTTAGTTTCCTGCTTATGGTCATTTTTATCAATTCATTGTGAGATGCAGAAATTTGCTGGTTGAGCATGCAGTTTTTGTGTTTGTATCTTTTAGAGATGTGATTACACTTCTCTATGTAATTTATTATTTTCTTTTTAGGATGAGTCTGGTTATAAAAATCTTTTACAAGAACTGGCTCAGAGAGAAGGTTGTGGTTTGCCAACTTATAGTACAAACAAATCTGGTGAAGCTCATGTACCCACTTTCATTTCAACAGTGGAGATCGAAGGAGAGATTTTTACAGGACAAGGAGCAAAAACTAAGAAGCAAGCAGAGATGAGTGCAGCAAAGACTGCTTACACAGCTCTAAAACAGCGTATGTACATGCATACTTGTTTGTTATATGTTTTAATTTATGTATTATTTAGTCTTGCATGCTTTAGGCATCCAATTAATTAGTACAGGAATCCACTCTCTCTAACCTGGATTTTTTTTGTTAACAATTATTTCAATGCTATGAGGTTTATAACTTTATGGAAACAATCATTTGATTTTGATGATAAATTAAGTGGCAAGATTCATGTATTGTACTCAAATTCTCAGCCTAGTACTTGAGTAGAGGATTACTTCTCTGTGAAACCTTTTGTGATTCCTCTCTTAGGACTTAGAATTGAGATTGCAAACCAGTCCTTGATGAGAGAATTCCACTTTGATATCATAATAACAATATGGTTGGGGGAGTAGAAGAAAGGAAAACAAAAGTTATGGTTGGGGAGTAGAAGAAAGGAAAACAAAAGCCCCACTCTCCCATTTGGTTGGATCTTGGAAGGAAAGTATGGCAGGAGATAAAAGAGGCTTCTATTGGACCCAACAATTTCAATCCCTCAAAATGGATTTCGAGGGCCCAAGAAGAAGGAAGAGGAAATTGTTTATTATCCAGCTTTGACCAGAACACGAATTCATATAACAGGTGGTTATTTTGTCCATAACATTTAGTTTAATACCTCCTACATCTTCTCTTGCTCTTTTCATCATCCAAAGAACTTAGAGGGTAGGAACGTTCTATCCAGCCTCTCCTTCCTCTTAATTTTGTTAACCTCAACCAACCATGACAAATGGCATGCTTTCCTACACGAAACCATAAATGGTGCAATTTATGCTTCAATATGACATTTTCTTTTGTGATGGACTTTCTCATAAAACTACAGTAAGGTTTGGGCCAGGGACATGAATATTTATTAACCACAGGGACATAAGAAAAGTTGAAGTCAAAGATTCAGTGAGAGACAGTCTAACGAGCTTTTGGTCTTCACGGCAAACATCCTTGAGTAACTTAGCTGCATGAAGACATTCTAATGATACCTTCTAAATTGACGCGCTTCATAGTTCTTATAAGCTTTTTACAAAGCAGAGAAAATAGAGACGCTGAATAAAAAATTATTAAATTTAACATCTACGAAGTAAAGAATATACTATTGTAGTGCTTGATCAGAATGCTTGGTTTTTGGTCAGGCAACTCAAGTCCGAGCCCTGCAGTTCTCTCCCCTGCTTGCCAATTTCAAGAAGCTCCTCAGAGCTCTACACTTCTCGCCCCTGCTTGCCAAGTCCAGGAAGCTGTTCAAAGCACCACGTGTCACTTTCTAGCTCACCAAGGACAAGAAGCTCTGCAGTTCTCAACTCCTAGCCTTCTTGCAGATCTCACTGCATATCTTCAACAAAACATCCAACCTAAATTGCCTGTGCCCAGTGAACAAGATGAGGAGGATAGAGGTGAATTTTTCTAAAATTCCAAGCATTTTGCTCTTCTATTAGTAGTTATTAGAAGATGGTTTCATATTATACTAAATAATACCTCTCTGCATGTTCATTATTGTCTCCAAAACCATGAACTAATGCTTTCTGCCGACATATTGTGGAAAACTAAATCTGAAAGCATCTAGATTTGAAACTAGATTTTTCAGATATTTGATATGGAGGGACACCATTGAAAGATGTGTTTGTAAAAGTTGAGCATTTTTCATTTGCACCATCCACACTGATGCTAATCAGAGAACTTTTTCAATATAAGAACTTGCTTTAACTATGACCTTTAGATTTCTAAAGATTGAATGGTGCTTAAAGGAGGTTATGGGGTATGTATGAGTTGCGGGTGGTGTGTGTTATATGTTTATACATATTTGTTGTAGATGTGTGCATGCATATAATGATATATGATACAGTGCACAGCTATTCAAGTGTTTTCACTATTTTGGAGTACAAGTCACTAATTCGGGATAGAGAATAACTCAAGCTTCCCTCTTCATGCTACCTCTTCATGGTACTTCAGATTATTTGACATGAATAAAATATACCTCCAAATAGAGCATTAAATGTGAAACTAGATTAACAAACAAAAAGTTATAAACTAATAGTGTTTTATAACTAATATCCCATGGGTGGCCATGAGACCGTCTCCACTGAAGAAGGGGGTGGTCACTTGGATAACTCGATGGACAACTTTTTAAAAATAGAAAACTACTTTTAGTTCCAGAACTTTCTAACATTTTTATGCAGGGTTTTCATTTTCGCACTGGTTCCTATGTTCTAGTGGTTTAATATTTTCATGCTTTTTGTCTGATTTTTGGTTCCAGAGAAATCGTTTGGTGGTTTCAATAGATGAACACTATTTTTGCATTTCCTTTCAATTCAAGGTGAATAAAAATATTATATGAAAAGTAAAAGGGAAAAAATATTTTAAAAATGAAAATGTAAAGAAACAGAACCCATTTCTCTACATAAAGGCACCTTTAGGCTTGTGATATTAGGATTCCCATCTATGTGTAGACACTGAACACAAATTTGCATGCGCTTGCCATTCTAGTTCCTTCGACATGAAGTACTTTTTGCTTCTTTCGTAGGCAAATTACACATGCTCTCATGATATCTTAATGGCATCCATGTCTCAGCATGTACCTTTTGAATTGTTGGCAGCGTGTTCTGAAGTTAGAAGTCGTCATCCCTTCATTGCATCTTCAGGGCAAGATAGTGTTTCAGCCGTGACAAGCATTACATCTTTATCTGGCGTCGCCATCTCTTCTTTGCCTAAGCATGATCTGTCTTCATCTTCTTTGCCTTCTGATTCCTCCACTAGTTCAGCTGCAAACTCAAGCATCGAGCATCTTGTTGGAAGGAGTACGACATGCCAGAGTAGGATTATTGTTCATCCACATGGGGCCAAAGTGACATATCCTTCAGGCACCACTGTATTGCCCATCAGCGATGGCAATTGGGTTGCGGTGAAGATACCACCTCAACCGAGTCAGTAAATGTTTGACTATTCAAGGAGTGGTGCCTATGGTTTATTTGCATAGATTCTGTAGCTCTCTAAATGTGAATGGTGGATACCTTTTATTTTGAATCGTGGCATAACACCCCCAGTAATCAGGATAATGGCAGACAGACTTAACTCTTAGCAACTTAATACTAAATGACTTCCCAGCTTATGATTGGTGTTTTATTTGTCATTCCATACATCATTATAATCCTAAAACATTAAATGTGATGGTAAGATTTACATTGCTTGTTTTGAAAATCTTCACCACATGTCTGATGTTGAATCATTATGAGTTTACAAGTACTAAAAAATAAGGCAATTAGGATTTACAAGGTGCATTGTTGCCGTTTGTGGGATATGTTCTATTTGGAGTAAAATGGAGGCATTTTGTGGGATTTTTTTAACTATGCGGCGGCCATTTTATATGTTCATAGATGTCTTGCCTGATTTATTTCATAAAATGAAGATTATTTAAATGCTTGAAGCTAGCGAAGCCCTAATTGAGCATTTGAAAAGGTTCAAATTAGGATCAAGTTAACAAGTCAAGTAAGTAACGAATTTCAGCTTCCTCTTTTGGTATTCAGAGCTCAAGGTTATAACTGTCGTCTTCATGGCATATTATGTACCGCACGAACCCTGTTTTCTGTGGTTGTGTTTCCCCTGCTGCATCATCCCAAAACACTGGTTTCACCAAATGCTTAGACACGCCATAGGAATTAATAGAGATATCAACAGATATGGAAATACTACTATACCAGTAACAGCTCGTTAATTGATAAGAACAGAGCAGAAGTTGTATTAGGAAATGGTCATATTGAACCCTCTTTAAAAATAATAGAGGGGAAAAGATGTCTGTCATCTTATAATAAAATTGCTAGCGTTCTACATCATTTCACCCATGGTAGTTTAGTACTTGGCAGAATAAAATCTGGCAACCAAGTCAGGCTGCAGGGAAAAAAAATAAACTACAAAATTTGGCCTTTACCAAGAAGAGCAACCATTTTCTTCAACTCACATGAGGACTCCTTCAGTATTATTAAGGGCTTTCTTTGAAATCTTGAATTTGTTTGCAAAGGCCTTGTTAGTTTTGACAACGTACTCCCTGATGAAGAACTCAATGCCATGACGGAGAGTTTCTAGCTCAGGGGAGACAGCAACACGTGTTAATGAGTTCCATATAACCTCATCAGGATACTCAAACAAGGCCTCAAACAGCATACGAAAATGCATGATCCTTTTTGGGGTTAGCTGTGTGACATCACTTAATTCTACACTCTTCAAAACTGCAAGAGAGAGGGTGAAAGAGCCAACCATCTCTGCTATGAATTTTGCTAGGTGCATTGATCTTAATAGCTGCATTGACTCCAGCTCTTTGAAGTGGTCCCAAATGCAAAACTGTGAAATTATATCAGGTAAAAAGAGATTATCTTTACATAATCAAAGCTGGAAAGCTTATGCATACAAACTATGGATCTTGCACTAAATTTACATTCCCTGTTTTTTAGCATATCCCATATCACACTCAGAGAGAGAGAGAGAGAGAGTAGAATAGGTTCCTTGTTACTTCATCATGAAAAGGACAAGGGTTACCTGTAAAGTAAATTTGTGGTTTTTGTCATGCTCACACAACTTGGAAGCCAGGGTAGTGTAATACTTGTTAAATATCTTTTCTTGTAAACAGCATTCAACAATAACTCGCATAATCTCTCTGTCCTGTACATGAAAACAAAATACATCATATAAATGAAACGAGGGAGGAAAGGAAATGAAGAGCATTTTGGTGGGGGAGCCAAGAGATACCAACCTGCTTTCCAACCAAGTCCAACCTCAGAAGCTTTTCAAAAGCATCGATGTAGTCCTCACCACTCATTATTATACAAAAGATTGCTTTTCTGGCATCTGTGTTCATCCTCTGTGAGGAAGCTAGCTGTAGCATCTTTTGGGCTTCCAGAACATCTTTGTCAATCGTATTGGCAACCTCTTGAACATTATCTGTTTTGGCAGCCATACCCCCTGACAGCCACCACTGGCCCTTGTTGTCAGGATCAAGCAGCTTGCTCCATTTTAGCCCTCTAATAAGAATTTCTTCAACTCTTAACTGAGACATCAAGAAAACCATTAAAAAGAGGGGAAAGAAGGAATACGCCATGTGAATATGAACAAAGAATCTCATCGTCTTAATTTACATGTGCAGTTCAATGTCACAACTAACAAGACTACTCTAAAAATTGCTGTAAGTGCAACCAAGAAAAAGGATATCTTAATGTTTAACAGAACTTTTTTTTAACGACAAGCCCGATCTTGTTTTATATGAATATTAATGCTTTTCTTTGTTTTCCTTTTGCTTCTTTCCTCTCACTGTCAATGTGAAATTATAAAATTACCTCCTGATTGACTTAACTGGTTGTCTTGTTAAGAAATATAGATTTGAAATCAGAGACATGAATGAAGAACTTGAAATGAGAAAAATAATGTCCAACTAGTAAGACCTTCTGTAGCCACTTTTTTATCCGCGCATGAGGTGCAGTTTCCTCCTTGGGCCTTTTCTTGTTGTTTTTGATATCAAATATGGTTTCAAGCATAAACTCCATCTGCAAAAGTTACCATGTATGATAATTCTAAACTGACCACAAAAATTGCAGAATCAAAAGAGATCTTCATGAAAAGCTTACTCTTTTTCCATTTATATTTGCCTGGCCTTCCACAGGGGAGGCCTTCAGCTCATTCACTCTGTTCTGTACACTCTGGATGAAGTTCTTCATTGCAGTGGGATCATCACTCCTTATTTTCATCCCACAGCCTACACGGCCGGTAATGGCATGTTAAACATGATTAATTGGGCAACAGATCCTACTAAATTAGTACACAGAAGTGGTGACGTCATACTATTTTTAACACCACGGAGAATCAATCAGTGCAGTGCAAAAACTGCAGCCAGATTGCATAGGGAAAATGATAGCTGATGTAAACAAGGAAAAGAATATGATACTGGAATATTAAAGTGATTGATATGCAGTTCCTTATCAAAAATTGGAAGCTTCATGGAGAGAGAACTTAAATCATAATCAAAACTGAATTATAAATAGTTGACAAATGTGAAAATCACATTGTAAACATCAAGGGTTGAAAGACTGTACAATTTAAAACTGTCAAGATAGTGGAGACATCAATCTCTCTCAAACGCTTGCTCAGCGTGATTAGGAGGTCATATATCAGATCACTGCAAAACATCAACAGAATTAATGCCATTAGCTTATATATTATTTTCATCAAATAAATTAAAAACTGACGAAACAGACAACGACATATGAGGGCAGAAGGAGTAACACAAGCATTATGCAACTATTTTGTACGCAAGGATGGTTCTAGCCATGTATTCAAATGCAGATAATGTCGCAGTTGCCAAAAACACAAAGATCATTATCGGAAACAGCAACAACCAAGGCTCCTATACCATCAAGTTGATAACCTCATTATTACATTTAACATATTTTCCTACAAAAGAATACTGCCATTACAGCAAAAGAGAATGAATTGCCAATTAAAATGTCTCTCTGTTGAGAGAAACTAATGTGGTTTTTTTAATTGTACACACTTGTAATTCCAATAAACATAGACCTAACTTGTTACGATAGGCACATCATGCCCTTCAAACTAATTCATATATGCTTATGTGTATATTCCAAAAAGAGGTTCTCATCAATAGATTCAGCAACTGGAGCCATGTGACATGTCTTTATAATAATGCATAGAAACTTTACCCATGTTAGATTTTACTACAATTTTTCATTTTTTAACCTTTTTATGAAAAACTCCAACAACTACAGGAGAAAAGGAGGCATTTGCTTATTATAGAGATGGTGTGATTGATTTTTTTTTATTTACTGCATTGAGTCCTAAGATGAAGTGAGTTAAAAATAGAATTTACATTTATATTTATAAGCAAATTATATGCATATAAATAAATAAAGTTAGTTAACTTGCCTTGAGCAAACTCCAAATATGCATAAATAAGAGAGTAGAAGAGTGAGATTACGCAAGGAAATATTGTCTTCTTTGAGGCACTCATCCTGCATACCAAACAGAAAGGGTCATTGCTCAAAGAAAGATTTAATTTCTGAAATAAAAGTGATGAAAAATGAAATTTACTGGGGAAAAGACAGATATGGACCTATAAATATATGTTTGCTAAACCTAAATGTTATATATATAAAACCCAGAATCAACTTTGAATGGTGGGGAGCCCATGGCACCCCCCAAACTTTGAATGATTTATTATTAATCTTCAAGCAGTTAAAAATCAATACAACAATTCAACGTTAATGATGTACTTTCAAAGGGTGTATGCACCTCAAAAGCTTTAGCTAGAGATGCCATGAACTTTGCACTGAAGTCCATCCCAACAGAGCAAGCCAAGCCAGCAACAAAAGATGCAAAAACAGCAGCATACCTTCACAAAAGCGCAGGCATCCAAATCAATCCTAACTTCAATAGTGAGAAGGATTCCAGGAAAAATAGAGAAGGAGAAATTGTCACAGACATATATATATATATACAAACATGCACCATCTTGATCAAATGTACATATAAAATCTAACTACCAGAAGAAGAAAAAAGTCATCCCAGAAAGGTATAGAATTTGAGCATAGCTATCAAAACAATTTTTTCATCTGGATGTCATTCATAGATGAATCCAGGCCAAAACAAGGAAAACAAAGGAAAGAAGCTCATCACTGACAGCATACCAGTGCATAAAACTGATGCACTTGCACATATCCTATTATTTCCAAGTGCAGTTCTTGAGATACTTTAAAATAATCCACAATATAGTTGATTCGGAAAATACATTTCCTGCAGAAATTTCAATCATCTTTTGACCTAAAGAACTTGCAAGCTTTCTGCAGGTACACAAACACCGATTCCGAAGCATACGTGGATCTATATAACAAAAAGTATAGTTCCAAATTCGTTTCAAAGAAAAGAATTGTTTTCCCATAGAGCAAAACTTTCATGTATTTCTTTCTTTATCCTTTTTTTTCCAATCAATATGGCATGTAAGAGCCAAAAATAGCTTAAGAAAACACATTTAACCCAAGCGAACACAAAAAAAAAAAAGCTTATCAACATTGATACACAGATGAGCGTATGAATTATATTGCACAAGCAAGCAAAAAAAATGAAGGAAAAACAGAGCAAATAAGAAATCATTAGTCAACAATTTACTTGACCTTACTATAGTAAAGTTTTATAGCTTCTACAATCTATGGTCACAACTGCTTACAGAAAGTTCACCCAAAAAAATGAAAAAAAGAAAAAACTAGAAAGGAGGAAGTAGATCCAGGCAGCCAACTCCAACTAGTTTGGAATTTATGCTTTAGATGAAACAAGTTCTGTTAAAAAATAAGCTCAATAGAAAGAGACAAGGAGATATAAATGTGAAGAAAAATAAATTCACTCACTGTTCATTGCCACGAGGACCACCAGAACATGCTGCCAACACCTCATTAATGATAATCTGAGTACTGACACTGCGAATAGTGGACTGCACACAAATTAAATAAAAGTGTTCAAGTTGTTATTCATAAGCCATGCTCACTAATATCTTACACACAAAACTGGTGTTGAAACATTCCGGATTTGATAAATAATTTCCAAATGGCCAAACTAATTAAAAAAATTAGGAAAATGCTTCAGATTAACCAGCAAGCAATGTTTTGTCTGCACAGGTTTCCTGGCCCATATATTGTTAGGTCAATATGCAGCAATTATTGTTTCATAGGCTTTCAAACATATCATGTACAAGGTCTTTTCTTTTCGTTTTTGATCAGCATTACCATGAAAAAATTGCCTATAAAAGTAATAAATCATAAGGAAAATTATAACATACACGGAAGATGGTAGCCATTTCGCCTGTAATTGATTCCACATTGGATTCAGATAGCCTATTCAGTAGACCTGGAACAGGTTTAAAATTAGAAAGTGTTGCATTCATAGGTTTAACCAAAACTTTACATGAAAGCTTGATTTTGTACCTCGGACCCGTCTCCGGATTTGAATATATTCTTCTGACTCATTCCCTGCAAGAGATCTCAAGTGTGGAGCAACATATTTTATACTACTGGCCACTGCAGGCGCCTTCTTAGAAGTTTCCTGCAGCACGGCCTCCGCATCATGGGTCTCTGCTGGGTCAGATACACCAATTGTCATGTCTCCTGCCATGTCTTGCTTTCGCTTTGACTTCTTTTTGTTTCTATTATGTGAAGGTGTCTCACTGGCACCTTCTTCAAGCCCCACTTCTGCACCTAAGCTTTCATGCAGCTCAGAAATTGCTCCAATCACATCCTCACTCCCATCTTCTGAAGATTCCTTCAAAGACTTTTTCTTCTTATGTTTCTTCTCAGAAGTTGTATCCTCAACTCCCTCAATGGGAAACTGGTTAGCATCTGGGACTTCCCCTTTATCAAAAGAATCAAGCACGGATGGTATTCCCTCGAGTAACATGTCCATTTCATCATCCATCCTCTTCAATTTTCCATCCTTTAATTTGAGTTTCTTAGCAAGTCTCCTTTCCATTTCCAAATCTTCTTCAGCACAAGCATCTTTCGTATCCATTTCAAGATACTCTTCAAACTTCGTTTTCAAATTCCTCTTCATGCCCTTTTTTTCTTTCACTGTCTTTGGAGCATTAGAACCACTATGTCCCAACAAGCCCAATTTCCTTTCCATTTTTGTTGGCACATTCTTTTCCTCTGGACTCTGATTTCTCCTCGAGTTAGTAGCATCTTCTTGCATATCTTCTTTCTCTTTCAAGTTCTTTGATTTGTTCACATATTTTGCCTTTGAATTTCCAAATTTTCTCTTATTTTCTTCAGCTCTCCTCTGTTTTTTAAATTGCTGTAAACATCATATAAGAATCACAGTTGCTACAAATTTATAAAGCCATAAATTACAAAAAACTGTAACCAGAAAAAAATTACAGAGGCAACTGCTTAAACTATAATACCTGATGTTGAACCCAAGATTCATGTTTTTTCTGCGTTGTCATTTTTCTATCTTCTTTTCGCCTTTCTCGGCGTGTCTTCTCATCAGGCCCTGCCCCTGCAACAAAATGAAACCCAAATTATCCATTTTGTAAATCATAAATCATACAAAACAAAGAAGAAGAAAAATCAACGGATACAACAAAACAAGTTTAATCAGGACTTACTCATGGTTCCAAATTAAATGTCCACCAAATAATCTGCAAAAAGAAAGAAAAAAAATCAATTAAAAAAAAAACCTCTATATAATTATTATTACTAAAGGTCATCGCCTGCCTTTATGTACTTGAGCCTTGATCTCGTAATTTAGTAGTATAGAAAGAGATTCAATGTCCTTATTTGTTTGATCATTGAATTTCCTTTTCCCCAGATCAATGACGAAGGGAGAAGTCAGTTGATTCTTTTGAAGAACCGGAAGCGAAGCACTATGCCGAGGGGAGGGAAAAGAAATGGCTCCGAAGAAAGAAATTGGTTCCCAATGCTTCTCCACACCCAACGAGAAGAAACAGAGTTAAAATTACTAGTACAAAACTCAATCACTCAGGACATTCCATCACTAACTTAACTATAACAGACCTCAAAAACAAGAAGATTATTTTCGCAATCTATGCTTGGTTGCAAAATAATAATAATAATAATAATAAATCATTCTGAAAAAATAACCGGACGAACACTTCAACTCAGCTGTATTGAGTAGTAATTACTTCTAATTTTGAAGAAATTTAAGTAGCACACAACTCAGCTGTATTGAGTAGTAAGTACTTCTAATTTTGCAGAAATTTAAGTAGCACAAGAACAGCAAAAGACTAGGCCTTTGCTTTCTCTTGTTTTTTTTCTCAGTATCCAAACATAACAATAACAGCCTCTTTTACACAAAAAAATAAAACCTAAAAACAATTTAGCCTCAAAACCCACTTCAAAAAAATGTTAACAAAACTAACCCACAAATCATAATCACATATCAAGCATACTCTAAGACCACTGTTAAAAATATAATAACACATACTGTAAAACACAAGAAGTTTAATGAAGCTTTGATGGAAAAAATATTACCCGTAGATTTAGTGGCTACGAATGAAAAGATTAAGGTAATAACTAATACTGGGATTTAACAAAAATTGTGCGACTCCATTAATATTCTCTTCTCCAAGGTTTTGCCGCAACTTCTCCCCAGGTTTTAAAGACGGGTGGAGTTAGTTTGTTTTACATTTTCTCCTCTCCTCTTAAATAAGGATCTTGGGCCATTTAAAACCTGGTCCGTATTTAACTGGGCTAAGCCCAAATCTGGATAGTCACTAATAAATTTATAATTTAAGATGTTGAAGGCTTAAGGCTTTAACCAAATCAAGACATGAATTAAGAATTTATACACCCATGAGCCCGAAATTTAGGATAGGGATACCGGCATTTTTTCAAGAAATTCTAAAGATAAATGAAAT
>Ga0325403_1002151_pt1 | contig 17214 bp, 7 predicted proteins | sample PopdelMetagenome_19_FD_205665 | JGI IMG/M metagenome (GOLD analysis project Ga0325403, IMG submission 205665) | Populus deltoides microbial communities from Bellville, Georgia, United States - Xylem-PdKOR-R4 | ecosystem: Host-associated > Plants > Phyllosphere > Stem > Wood/Secondary xylem...
ATAACAACAAATGTCAAGGTTAGAGGATCCACTAATGGTATTTCAAACAAGTATAGTATAAACTCTTATTATTCAATTGGAAACCACACACAAAGGAGGTTCCAATCAGATTATAAATTGTTAACATAATTACATTAGTTATCTTATTCGAATAATGCTAATACTTGTAAATGCTGTCAAGCATTAATGATTATAACTTACGTTAACAACAAATCAAGTTCTTTTCATAGCTTAGTTGTAGGTTATACCATACATTATGGGCTATGAAAGTGCCAAGTATTTGTTGTACCAAGTGTTATACAACATAAATCTAGATTAACCATTTAACAAGCAAAGTATTAAAAATGAACAGGATAACAAATATAAAACATGTTAGTATTCAACATTAAAATCCATGTTGAGTTTATATTATACTTATCCTTACACTATTAGTGTAACCTTTTCACCTTGACATAATTAACTTAGTTAAACATAATGAAAGAAAGAAACATAAATAAACAAAATAAAAACATAAATAAGATAAAAGCTAACTAAGGAAAGGAAATGAAATGAAAAGCATAAACAAAAGATTAATATAAACAAAACTTAAGCATTCCAAAATACAAAGAGAGGAAGCAAGAGCATGATCTTGATCTGAACACCAAGATGCCTAAATGCATGGCAAATGCCTCCTTTTATAGGCCAAAATTTGGAACTATTGATTTGTTGACTAATTGATGAGTGGGTTGCCACATCTTGACTTGATGACAATTCTTATCTTTTTGTCTGCCACAAATGTCATTGATAACGTCATAACTGGAACCAACTTAAATCATGACAGTTCTAGGAAATTGTCTCAGCTTTCCAAGAAAAAAAGATGAGGTCATTTGGACTTCTAGAACTCGAGATATGGGCTAAACACTGAATAGTGTCTGGGCTGCAGGATAGATTCAGACTTCTCCGTTGTTGCTATAATTTGGGCTTGAAAATGGCCTTTTTAAATCTTGGACTTCACATGAAAGTTTTAGGCCTGTGTCTTAGTTTTCCATCCATATAGATCAAACCTAAATCCAAGATCTACAACTCCAGATATGCCCCAATGACCAAACAGTGTTTGAGTTTGGACTGAACCAGCATCTCTTTTCTAAGTTTGACCATTTCTTTGTCGTTTCAATTTCAGTACTTAAACTCATCAATCAATCCTTTCATTTATGTGATAGGCCTGCATTTAAGATGAACATTTACCATAAATTAAAGGTATCTTATAGTATCAGACTTGTTATTATAAAATATGCTTTAGTTAAGGAGTTATTGATACTTCAAGTGCAAAATGATATTATAAAACCTTGATAAAAATACACTTTTAAGTACTAATCACATCCTGTTTCTTAAAATTCATAGAAAGTCACCCCATCACGTACCATCAAAAGATATATCAAAAAATCAAAGATTAAAACTGATACAAAGAACCTTATAAAAAGCAATTTTAATCTTATAATAGGTTAATTTTTGTTTTCAAAATACAAGACAATTGCTAGACTGCATTTATTGAATGATGTGTGTTGGGCCTCTGACCAAAGAATCTTGATTTTCAAACTCTTTTACAAAAAATACATATGTGATTTCATTTCAACAATTAAACTTTGAATAGACATGATCTTTGAAATACAAGAGTTGATTTCAGATAAAGAAAGATTGTTAAACAAAAAGAACGTCGATTGATTTTGCAAAGTCCTTGACAAAAATAACATCACCACTTCTCTATACTTCTTGAAATGTTAAGCAGCTAAAGGCAATACAGTGAACCTTGAGAATAAAAACAAATAGTATTTAAATTAGCTAGGGGCAAATGAAGAATCAAATGATGAGTTGACGAAGTTTACCAAAGTTATGATTATAATCTGATAATGACAAAAACCTCCTACAAGCATGTTCAGATCAACTGGGCAATGTTGTTTAAAGATAGCCCATGATCTAGTGCACCCCAAACAACAAATGATGAGCAATGTTGCACTTGAAGGACATCTTCATATCATCATCCTTTGAAACATGGACATTGATCAATATGGGCATACAATTGCATTTGAATGAATGACAAAAAAAAAATACAATTCACAAAGACTGACTGTAGAATAAAGATGTACTTAGAGGATGTCTTCACATCGTTATCCTTTGGAATAAGGCTATCGACTAATATTGTCATAATTGTATTTGAATGAATATCAAAAAGATGCACATCACCAAGATTGATTGTAAAACAATGTTGTATTAAAAGAATATCTTCATTTGGGGTTATCCTTTAAAACATGGTCATGACTCTAGAAACGGTGTTATTATATAGCTGCCTTGAAATAATGCCAGAAAGACACCCACCAGCAAAACTAACTAAGGGACCATCTACTTTGAAGCAAAAGTGAACTTTAACCCATGAGTATGGGTGATAAAAGCAACATCATTGATGAGGCTGAGATATTTCTTTTCACAATCTGATTAAATGAGCTAAGGAGAACATATTGAGATGAACTTTGAGTATACAATGATGAGCCTTTACTTTAAGTTATGAGATTCATGTCTGAACGACTTACAAATACAAGAATGTTGATGATAACATGTACGTTAAGGGTATGTACCCACTAGAGGCAAGTTTCTGGGTGATTGACAATTCAAGATGAGGTCAACTAGAAAAGCTTTGGATGAGTGTTAATAGGATACACACAACTGATTAGAAAACAGTTACTGAGAGAATCCAGGAGATGAATGGCTTATTAAACAACATAATGAATCAAGCAACACTACACTTGAGGGGTATGATCAAGCTAGGGGGTAATACATGGAAGGGCTGGCTCCATGTTTCCCTTTTCTAAGAAAAAAATGTATAGCAAAGTTGAAAACCTTTGAGATAAAGGTTGGACAAAAAAAAAAAGAATGAGCAGCAAACCCTTTATAGAGGTCAAGATCATAAAAAGTGACTTGAGTAACTGAGAGTGAAAGGGTCACTGAAGTTTGCTACCAAGATTTAACCTTCTAAGAAAGGGAAGACTCCGTGAAGAAAATAGGGACCTATATTTCTCAGGTAAGTACAAATGCATATTGATCATAATGTTTTCAACATTTTAGCAGGTCATTACTTCACCATCAACTCTTTGATAGTGCATTTTCTAACCCTACCTTCTTTTAAGTGAGCCTTTGAGACCTCACCTTCCTTTTGAGAGCATCTTTAAGCCCTCACCTTCCTTTAAGTCTCCTTTTTATCAATAATGTAGAGTAATATTTGAGTAGAAAAACTCCTTGTATGAATCTCCTGTTTTTGGTAAATGAAATGGGCCCAGACCCACCTTCAAACTATATTGTTTAATGTGTATTATGGAATATTTTAGGAAGTTAATATGAACTTATATGTAGGCATGTTTATTTGTATTGTTAAGATGTTAATGTAAACTTACATGTATGTATGTTTTCGTTGTCTTATTTTATGCAAATATCTTGATAGTGTCTAATTAAACATTTAATAATCTTGAAGATTTAAATTTATCTCCACGTATTAGTATTGTTGCAACCCATTTTTTAACCCAATTTTTATTAAATTTTTAAAGAAACCAAAAAATAGCAAAAATAGCAAAAATCTAAAACATATGTTTTTGATGTCTTTATGTTAGTTGTAGCATCCTTTTGCTACACTTTCCATTTTCAATTGTGTTTTTTAAATCAACATTAAAGTTACTATTTTTTCAAAAAAAATCAAAATATAAAAAATAAGAAAAATGAAAATTTACGAGGGACTAATTTGGTTTTGGGTTGCTTGGTCACCAATTTTCCTATGCTTTCCAACCATTTCAACTTAAGCTAGAAATTGGTTAGGCTCAATGAGCAATAGAGAGTTCTCCATTGTTCACTTTGCAGAACAGTAATAACAGGGGGAAGTGAAGTAGAAGAGGAAGAAGAGAGGAGGAGAGCGGCTGACTTGGAGATGACTTCATGATGGTGTTAGTGGTAGATGGATGGTGGTTTTAGGCAGTTGCACGACAATAAGAGGAAAAAATGATAACTGTTATCATTTTTTTCTTTCCTATACAGAGGCACAAATTTTTTTTCTTTCTTTTTATTTCTTTTTATTTTTTTTTGCTTCAGTTCTTGCTCTTCTTTATATTTCATGCCCTTCTCTCTAATTTTCTTTTCTTCCCTTTCCTTTCCTTCCTTTCCTTTTCTTCTCTATATTTTGCTTTGTTTTTTTTCATGTCTTTTTTCTATCTTCTTTCTCTGTTTTTTTTTTCATTTCTTTCTCTATCTCTCATCTTCAATCTTTTTCTTATCCTCCAATCCTCTCTTTCCTAGTATTTATAAGTTGTCGAACGGGGAGAGTATTACCCCTGTCCAATCGTGACACAAGGGTAGGGTGGCAGTGTAGCTACCCCAAAACCTCTCATAGGGCTTGTCCCCTCAGTTTTTTTGTCTGATGGTAGGCCACGAGTCTGGGTCTTGTCAGTTTTTAGGGTTTTAGGAGAGAGATGGAGAGAGAAAAATGCAGGGGAACAAACTTCATCTTCCCCTGCCTCTGCACGTCCAAAAGAAGAAGGGGATGTATAATGCCATTCAAAATAGAATCGTTTTCCCTTCTTGTTTTTTAAACAGTAGCTAAAATAGTGTCATTTTATACAAAATGCACCATTTTATTTTAACAAAATGGTGCCAAGAAAGCCTTATTTCCAAATCAGTTCTGAATTTTTTATTTTTTCAATCAAGTTCTTAATTGCAATTTTGATTTTAAGAATCACTTCAATTGCATACTTTCTAAATTCAAATGTCAACCTTAATGTCGGCCCTTTTTTTATTTTGGTCATTGATCTCAAATTATAAAAGTTAACCCCTGATTGACCATCAAACTTTCAAATGTTTTTTATTTGTCCTTTGATTCTCGTCAATTGGTCCTTATAGTTTGTCGCTTTTTGTAAAATAGTCTATGGCTATGAATTTTTTTTAATTTAGCCCTTAATTGACCTCAAAACTTTGGTTTTCTTGCAATTTTGCCTCTGATTTCAACCAATTGATTTGGTAAGAATTCGATTTGGTCTTTTAAAATATCATTTCGCTCAATTCACTTTTGCCTCCTATTTCAACCAAAATAGGGCTCCTAAACTAATTTTTTCACCAATTAAGCCCTTAATAAATTTAATTTGACCCATTTAAAGTAGAATTATGCAAACACCTAAAAACAAAAACCATAACGTAAAGCCAAAAATGATTCCACCATTGCTGCTGATTTTTGAATCGACAACGACGTAGTTTTTTGGTGTTGATTTCTAAATCAGCAGGGACACAGTTCAACTATCGATTTCTGAATTGGCAGTGACAGTTTTTGGCTGTCGATTTCTAAATTAGCAGCAACATTTTTTGTGTTGCTGATTTCTAAATCGGAAGCGATGCAGTTATTGCCATCAATTTCTAACATCAAAGGAGAATTGATTTTTTTTGTTGGCAATTGATTTTGGATTTGGCCTATCCAAGGAGAATTGGATATAAAAAACAGCCCAAGATAACATCAAAAAGGGATAAGGACAACTTTGGTCTAATGCCCAAACACCCCAGCACATTTATATATGTTATAAATACAAGGATAGAGAAAGGGTGACTCTTCCTATTCCAAAGACCAGCTGCAACAGTTGCATATGTCCAATTGTATGCTCTTGCTCCTTTGCCTCTCCTCCATTGAAAACCAACCCAAACCAGCAACATGTCCCCTTCATTGATTGTGTGAGTAAAAGAAAAGCTAGAGAGTGAGGTTAATGGCTAAAAGTAGGGAAAGAAAGGGGTTGTAACTGTCCAGTAGAATAGAAAAAGAAAGGAAGAAGAAAACATAGCAGAAGAAGAAGAAGCCACCAAAATCTACACTAAGAGCTTGTTAAAAAAAATGAGGTAAGGTTAACTTCATCTCTTGACTGAGTATCTAATGACTTAGATTAGGAAAATAAGGGAACCTAGATTTGGAAAATAAGTGTTCTCACAACTTAGCTCAAGAACTTGTGACCAAGGAGAAACAAAAGTGACACAGAACACAAAGAAGAAAAGACTCATTTACAAACAGACCACTTTTCAAATAGAAACATGAATGATTTTGAATTATGGACCTAGGGGAGGGCTAGTCAAATGAATAAATGGGCAGATTGTGCAAAGAAATGCATGTGTTCATGATTGAAATTGTGTGATTCTACTAGATTCCGAGAACAAATGTAGTGCTAGAACTAAAATGCATGTGTTCATGCTAGAAATTGTGTGATTGTGTTGGGTTATATGAACAAATGTAATGCTAGAACTGAAGTGTATGTCTTCATGCTTGAAATTATGTGATTCTATTGGGTTCTATAAACAAATGTAATGCTGAAACTAAAATGCATGTGTTCATGCTCAAAATTGTGTTGTATGCAGCTAACTAGTGTTTGCTGCTGATTAAATCATGTTATCTATAGCAAATCAGCATTCGCTGTTGAACGTGTGTTATCAGTAGTAAAATAGTGTTCGTTGCCAAAATTGTGTTGTCTACAACGAATTAGTGTTCACTGTCGAGTTTTGGAATCAAGTAAAATCTTAATATAATAAACTCTCTCTATAATTGTTATCCATTGGGAATATACGAGGTGGATTTTTTTTCCTTTTAATTATATAAAAAAAGGTTTAAATCAAATTTATTTCATTATATGATTACCAAAAGCTAAACTTTCATTCATCCGAATCCATTTGTACATTACAGATAGCATCTGGGTCTTTTTCTAAAAAATCAAATGTCTTGATATTATGGTTATTTAGGTCTTTTACATGACATTTGAGGGGTATATTTGTCTTTGTTAATTTTTTTTAGCATGGTAAAATGACTCAAGTATTGTCGTAGTCACTTTTTGTAACTGATAGACAAGGGTATTTATATCTTTTCACATTTTACAGCATAGTAAATTGATAATTTTACCCTTGAAACAAAAAAATTAAAACAAGCTTACAGAGGCCTTTTAGTCATTTCACAATTTTATTATTATTATTATTACTGGTTTCATGAAGCGTAATTTGATCTTTTTGAATAGATCAAATACTATTTAAATTGAAAAATATATAGGTGCATGAGGGGCACCACGTCCATTGGCGACACGTGCAATGACACGACTAAAAGATTGATGTCTTCTTCCAAGTGCAGGAGTGTCGAAGTAATAATTAACCCGGCAAGACCGGGGTCAAACCACAAGGAGATTAAATATATAATAATAATAATAATAAGAGTAAGAGTAATATCAATAATAATAATAATAATACAAGAAGTGGTAATAGTAGTAATAGCAGCAGCCGCAGCAGTAGTAGTAGTAATAATAATAATAATAAGAAAAAGAACAACAACAACAACAACAATAATGATGATGATAATGAGGAGTTAAAGAGCACGTTAAGATGTGAGATAAATATGAAGATTAAACAATGATAAAATAATTGTCAATGTTAGAGAATTCACTAATGATATTTCAAATAAGTATAATATAAACTCTTCAATTAGAAACCACACACAAAGGAGGTTCCAATGATTATAATTATTAACATGATCATATTAATTATCTTATTTAGAGAACACCAATACTTTTAAATATTATCAGGAATTCATGATATTAACTTATGATGACAACAAATCAAGTTCTTTTCATAGCTTAGGTGTTGGTTATACCATACAGTATGGGCTATGAAAGGATCAAGCATTTTTTGTACCAAATGTTATACAACACAAATCTAAATTAACCATTTAACAAGCAAGGTATTAATAATTAATAAGATAAAAATGATAAGACATGTTAATAGCATGTTGTTTAGAATATAAGCATTAAAGTCCATATTGAGTTCATATTATACTTATCCTTACACCATTAGTGTACCCCTTTCACCTTGACAAGATAAACTTAGTTACCCATAATAAAGAAAAGAAACATAGATAAACAAATTAAAAACATAATTAATTAAGCATAGTAAAGGAAATGGAAAGTATAAACAAGAGATTAAGGAAAATGTAACATAAATAGAACTTGAGCATTACAAAATACAAAGAAAGAGAGCAAGAACAAGAGCAAGAGCAAGATCTTGATCTGAAACCAAGATGCCTAAATGCATGGAAAATGTCTCCCTTTATAGGCTAAAATTTGGAACTATTGATTTGATGTGTGGGTGGCCACATCTTGATAAGAATCCTTATCTTCTTGTATTGAGAAACCATCATTGATAACATCAGAATTTGAACAAATGATCTATATGAAAGTTGTGAAAAAATATCTCAGCTTTCCAACAAAAAAAAGGTAATGCATTTGGACTTCTAGAACTCGAGATATAGGCTAAACACTGAACAGTGTCTGGGCTGCAAGACAGATTCCGACTTCTCTGTTGCTGCTATAATTCGAGCTTCAAAACGGCCTTGTTAAATCTTGGACTTCCATAAAAGTTTTAGGTCTATCTCTTAGCTTTCCATCCATATAAATCATACCTAAATCCAAGTTCTACAACTCTAGTTATGATCTAATAACTTAATGATGTTCTAGTTTGAGTTCATCCAGCATATCTTTCTTAAGCTTAACACTTCTTTAGTCTTCTCAATTTCAGTGGTCAAACTCATCATTCAATCCTTTGATTTATGTGATAGGCCTGCATTTAAGGTGAACATTTACCATAAATTATAGGTATCTTATATTATTAGACTTGTTATCCTAAACATGCTCTAGTTAAGGAGTTATTGATACTTCAAGTGCAAAATGATGATAGAAAACCTAAATAAAAATGCACTTTTAAGTACTAATCACACCCCCCCAACCAGCTTATTATTAGTCCCTAGTAATTAAAGCATTAGAATAGAAAAATAATTTGCAGGTTCCACAAAGCAAGGTATTCACCATTAACTTCCATTAATCTATCCAAGTAAACAAACTCTCATTGGATTTATATATCTACTCTTTACTTTTTCAACAAGATATGAATAAACCTTCTTTTTATGTGCTTAATGTATGAAAAAATAGATTATAGGGCTTTTCTTGGAAGAAAACAATATCATGTTCTAATGTTTTACTAAGGTTAACTCCTTTGGGTTGGGATTATTATTTTCTTCCTTTAAAAAAAATAAAAATGAAACACAATGTATCTTTGACCCATGTAGCGAGCTTTCGGCTAATGACTCCCACACTAGTTGGCCTTAGGGCGTTGGGTGTTGAGACTCCCTTTCGAGCTTAGTAACTCGGGTTGTACATACTAATATGTAGATAGTGCAATGTTTGATTTCCTTAAGTTTTCTCTTAACCCATATAACAAGCACTAGGCCAATAGCTCCCGAGTTAGTTGACTTTAAGACACCCCTTTGACCTTAATTGTTTAAGTCAAGAAGGCTACAAAACCAAACTTATTTACATATTTATTTATTTATTTATTTATTTATTATTATTATTATTATTATTCTTTTTAATCTTCTCTTTTTTTTTTTACTGTCCCTTCCCTTAGTTGTTACCTTTGACAAGAGAACATAAACAATGTATTCATCCTATATGCAACCCATAGTCATATATTAAAGTATGTGTATGAAAATGAAGGTTTATGAATACTTGTTAGCTAAGTATATGAGTAGAATTAGGTGATAACAATGCGAGAGTTTGTAAACCTGAATATTTCAAAAAATATTTTGATAACCTTATTAAGAAAGTTTACTCGGATGCGTCTCAAGAGTCATTAAAATTCCTCCTTTACTCTGTCATCCTAGTAACACAGTTTGCAAATGATTTTGAAAAATAGAAAAAACAGTTAGTTAATTTTTTTTAAATAAACTAGTATCCTCTTTCTAAAAATACAGCTATGGACACACACCCCATTAACCCAAGGCTACCTCCCCCGTACACTGAATGAATCTTGCACTCAACTAGTACAACACCTAGGTGATTTGCTGATTCTAAGAACTCTATTTCCTTCCCAACACTTGATCCACCAAAAACACAAACATTTCTTATTTTAAAAGCTGAAGTGACCTCCATTTGTGACAGTCTTCTATTATTGGTGGTTGTAAGGGTTGAGTAAAAAGGAGGTGAAGGAAAAGAAGATTTATAGATGAGAATTGAAAATGCAATCATACCACGTTTGTGTAGGCGAACTGGACTCTCTCTCTCTCTCTCTCTTTCTGCTTTTTTTTTAAGTATGTGTATATACAGATAATTGTAATTGTGATTGTTTTACCTCTAAAAATGGCTTAAATGCCCTTTGTAGGTCGGGGATAGGCTTCCTATCTAGTTTTCTTAAAAACTGGCAAACAGGATCTTTTTTAGTCAGATTCCCAAGACTATGTTGAGCATGTTCTTTATGGAATTGTGGCTATAAATCATGAATTGCACGATGCATATCTCCACTAGGATGCATCTCAAAAGTCAATAAAAGATTATCTAAAGACCCTTACTCAGGCTATCCTTAATGAATTATGTTTTATCTTCACGGTTGATAGACACCATTCCTAAAGAATGACATTTTGTATTACAAGTCCATCTAGCATATTTGTGACAGACTTGGAGTCATTTTGCTCGATGTTTATTTGCAAAAGTGCTTTTACCTATTACAGGCATGTATGAAATAAAAGAGTTGGAAGACTCACCTGATAATAGGACCTTTGCTTCATTTAGCTAGCGAATATCTTCAGGAATTCCATGGTTCATTAACAACCTCAATCTTTCACACCTAACACGGTAAATTTTTTTAATCGTATTCTAAGGCAAAGTGGGAAAATACTTTTTTAATTTTTTAAAAGTGGTGTCCATTTTCAAATGAGAATTGGAGAAAAGATGTAAATGAAGAAAAAGGAGTAAAAATTGCACAAATATATACACAAATATTAGTTATAAGCAGGCAAATGACAAGGTTTTCCATATACTAGTCTATAAGGTGATATACTTAATGATGTTTTATAAGCAGTTCAATAAGCCTAAAGTGCATCATTAAGTCTTAAAGATCAGTCTTTCCTATTCGGGTTCACTGTTTTCTCCAAGATTTGTTTGATCTTCCTATTAGCTAATTCTACTTCCACTTGTCTAAGGGTGATAAGGGGTGGCAACTTTGTGTGTGATTCTATATTTCTTCATTAAAGACTCAAATGACTTATTACATAAATATGTTCCACCATCACTTATCATGGCTCGAGGGATTCCAAATCGACTTAAAATATTTTCTTTCAAAAACTTGATCACTATTTTATGATCATTCTTTTGACTTAGAATTGCCTCTATCCATTTTGAAACATAATTTATTACGACTAATATGTATAACAAACCAAATGATAAAGAAAACGGACCCATGAAATCCATACCCCAACAGTAAAAAATCTTAGTGACGAGAATAGGATTTAAAGGCATCATGTGATGTTTTAAAAGTGATCCCATCTTTTTACAATTTTCACAAGTTTTGTAAAAAGCATGTGTGTCTTTAAACATGGTGGCCAAAAAATCCACTTTATAAGATTTTTGCAATTGTTTTTTTATGAGAAATGACCACCACATGTCGTAGAATGACAAAATTTAATGACACTACTTACCTCATTGCCCGGAATGCATCTTTGAAATATTTGATTAGAACAATATTTGAATAAGTAAGGGTCATCCCTGTCGCACCCGACATCGCGACGACCATAAAAATTAGTATTTTTGGAAAGAATGGATTTCTGACATCCTATTCCTTGACAGGGAATATTCTTGTTTAAGGAGTCACCACCTAGTATTATGGTTACTAGGAACCCTAACTGATCAACATAGATTCTATGGTACGAGACTGGTTACGTAAAAGGGAAGATATTATCACCCCTTAAACGTCCTGCTTAAGGCAGGCTGTATTGCTAATCTTTGTCATTGATTGCTAACATTTTTGTTGGTTTATACTATGATGGTTTGCGTATAATATTCATGACTCTGGCGCCGGTGAATATTTAACTAAGGATATTTCCAACTCTGACGTTGGTAAATATTACATAGCTATGAAATAAAATAAATTTACATCAATATTTTTTTATTCTTGACTCTGGCGTCAGTGAATAAATAAATCAAATAAATTTATTTTTACACATCACACAAAAAAAAATTAATCAGTATTTTTATTATGCCTCTGACGTCAATGAATAAAAAAATTCACATTTATATTTTTTTTTACACATACAATTTTTATTATTTTTTATTTATATTTTTGGGCTGGGCTGAACCCGCCAGCCCGGCTCGGTCACTGGCTTGTTTGCCGAAGCCCTCGTTTTCCCCTTCTTTTCCCCATGTTATGGGTTTTCTTCTCTTCCCTGTGGCCTTCTCTGGCTTTTATAAACCCAGAGGATGGCCGTTGTTCAGGTGTTCGTGCCTCACGATCGCGAGGCACGAACGCCTCTGTTTCCTTGAGAAGAAACAGGGGCAGAAAATTTGCTCTCTACTGTCTTTCTTTTTTTTCGTATGCTCCTCCCAGTTTTTTTTCTTTTCCTCCAGGTCGCCTTCTCTCTCCCTCTTTTTTCTCCTTTTTCTCTGGCTTTTATAAAGCCAGAGAATGTGGTAATCAGGGTGAGCCATGTTCGCCCATGCATCCCACGATCTGCAGTTACAGATCTCCCGCTGAAACGGTCTTGAGCGACGAAGAAAGTGGAGCATTCGATTCAGAAACGACGTCGTTCACAACTGGAAATGGCAACTTTCATTTTGGACCTTGAATTTTGGAAAGTTTTGTAATTAAGCCCCTAGTTGAATTGTAATTGGACCCCTGCATTTCGTTGTATTTTATAAGTTAACCCTTGGACTTTAATCTGTTTGCAATTGTGCCCCCAGTTAACCCCAAACTTTGCTATTTATCCAATTAAGTCCCTGATTTCATTAATTAAATTAAATCCAAGTCCAATTAAGTCCCAAACTTATCAACTCTCCAACTAAGCCCTTTGACTTGATTAATTAAATTCATTCCAAGCTCAATTAACTCTCAAAACTTATCAATTCTTCAATTAAGCCCTTGATTTAATTAATTAAATTAGTCAAGAGTTTAATTAAATCTTTAAACTTCCAATCATATTACCCTTAACCCAAATTTTAATTCATTCTTCATTTATTTTATTTTTACTTGTTTTTCATCATTTTTTTAGTAAATAAAATAATTAAAATAAAAAGGTCAAAAATTAGGTTATGACAGTTGCCCCCTCTTTATAATATTTATTATGCAAAGATATTAGAAAATTTCATTTTTCTTTTGCTTTGTGTGGTAAATTTATAAAGAAAAGTAGATACAGAAAGAACTTTTGCTTCTTCTTTTTTTTGTCTTGAAAACTTCAAAAACAGTAAATTGACACACGACCTTTACAGAGAGATGTAGAAATCAAGAAACAAGTTATTTGGGAGACGACCCATTTTTTTTTTTTTTGAAATGGATCAAATTGTTTTGGGCAACCTGTCCGATGATAAAAGAAATGCGAAGAATTTCGTGAGTGGTCTAATTGTTCCAGGCGACCTGCCCAATGAAGAATAAAATGCAAAAAGGATTTTGCAAGTGGTCTAATTGTTCCAAGTGACCTACTTGATGAAGAATAAAACGCAAAAAGGGTTTCGCGAGTGGTCTAATTGTTCTAGGCAACCTGCCCGATGATTGAAAAATATGAGGATTTTTCAGGATGGTCACATTGTAATAGGTTACCTACCCAAATGGTCACATTGTAATGGGTTACCTGCCCAGTAGAAAAATACAAGGATTTTTCAGGATGGTATATTGTAATGGGTTACCTGCCCAGATGGTCACATTGTAATGGGTTACCTGCCCAGTGGAAAAATACAAGGATTTTTCAGGATGGTATATTGTAATGGGTTACCTACCCAGATGGTCACATTGTAATGGGTTACCTGCCTAGTGAAAAAATACGAGGATTTTTCAGGATGGTATATTTTAATGGGTTACCTGCCTAGATGGTCACATTGTAATGGGTTACCTGCCTAGATGGTTACATTGTAATAGGTTACCTGCCCAGTGGAAAAATACGAGGATTTTTTGAAAGATGACATGATAGGGCTCGAAGGCGCACTATTCAAGAGATGGAAGCTCGAAGGAAATGAGGGCTCAGAGGCGTGCTCGAAAGGAAATAAGGGCTCGAGGGCGCACTCAAAAGGAGGTAGGGTTAGGAAACGCACTACCTTGAATGGTCGAGGGTTCAAAGGCGCACTCAAAAAGAAATAAGGTAAGGGCTTGAAGGCGCATTCAAAAGGAGTTAGGATAGAAAATGCACTACCTTTGATGGTTGAGAGCTCGAAGACGCACTCGAAAAGAAATGAGGTGAGGGCTCGAAGGTGCACTCAAAAGGAGGTAGGATAGAAAATGCACTACCTTTGATGGTCGAGGGCTTGAAGGCGCACTCAAAAAGAAATAAGGTGAGGGCTCGAAGGCACACTCAAAAGGAGGTAGGATAGAAAATGCACTCCCTTTGATGGTCAAGGGCTCGAAGGCGCACTCGAAAAGAAATAAGGTGAGGGCTCGAAGGCGCTCTCAAGTGGAGGTAGGATAGGAAATACACTACCTTTGATGGTTGAGGGCTCGAAGGCGCACTCTAAAAGAAATGAGGTGAGGGCTCAAAGGTGCACTCAAAAGGAGGTAGGATAGAAAATGCACTACCTTTAATGGTTGAGGGCTCCAAGGCGCACTCGAAAGGAGGTAGGGTAGGAAACGCACTACCTTGGATGGTCGAGGGCTCAAAGGCGCACTCGAAAAGAAATGAGGTGAGGGCTCGAAGGCGCACTTAAAAAGAGGTAGGATAGAAAATGCACTACCTTTGATAGTCGAGGGCTCGAAGGCACACTCGAAAAGAAATGAGATGAGGGCTCAAAGACGCATTTAAAAGGAGGTAAGCTAAAAAACACACTACCTTGGGAATGGAAATGAAAGGTGGTGGAAAAATACAGAGATTTTTCAAGTGGCCTAATTCTCATGGGCAGCTTGCCCAGGTTGAAAAATTCTCAAAAGTGAAAAATTTTCAAAAGCAATTTCAATGTTCGCCATTTCAAGTTGGCCTTCCACTTGATGAATTCCGTTAGAATTTTCTCTTATGAAATTTGCAAAACTCATTGTACAATGTCTCAAAATTTAAATGATATGCATGTATCTTTACCTGATTTGAAATGTAAGCCCCCATTTCTTCTTAATCTTCTTATTGTTTGATTGATGGAGACTTGCTACCTTTGATTTGGGTCATCTTTGTTGTTTGGCTCTCTAGCCCACTCGAGTTAACCCATGTAAGTCTATTTCCAGATTATTATTTTTTGCACAACTCAGCCTTTGTGGTCCCCGTCGTGACCCACTTTCTTGCTAAAGATTTTTTAACTCGTTAAATAATTTGAGAGGATCATTCATTACCCTTCGTCTCACTGCTAAAAACATTCGGTGTCACTAGCTAAAAGGATCAAGCTGTCTTTTGTAAACCAAAATGCCCATTTATCTTGTTGAAGGAAATTAACATCTCCTTTCCTAGACTTTTCCCTTCTAAACACAATGTTGCCCCCTTGTATTGGTCATTGCCCCTAAGAGTGCTCTGTCAGCGACTTAGACAAATAATGGTTTTAAGAGGCCATTTTCTCATTTCTATCCTTTTTCAGTTTGGTGAAGGAATATGGGTCTAGAATGAATCTTGAAATCTTGATCTTGCATTTTGAAAACAAAAAATTATTTCGATGTGAGTCTAAAACAATTTGCTTTTGAAATCTTGCAACTCCTTGGTTATTTTCTTTTTTAGAAAAGAGATTATTTGCTCTTGTGTTTGGCAATGAGATCTTCGGTGAAAATACGTCATGAGATGACCTTTTGTTTCAAAGTGAAGGGCTTGAGAAAAAACTTGAGGTTTTGTATGAGAAAAAATTGTCTTTTTTTTAACATTTATTTTTATCAGCATGAATAATAATGAGTAGTTTATTCTTGATGTCATGAATCTTATGAAAAAATATTCTTTGTATTTTGGTAGCATTGTTTATTGTTCTAGGTTATTTGCTTGCTTGATTAGAAAGGACTTCTATATGCATGTAATGTAGGCTATGGTTTTTGGCTATGAAAGAAAAGGATTCATAAGGCTCAAAGAGTGTTTCAGGGTTTCAAAGACTGAGGATCAGTTTGACTCTTGACGTCATTCATATTTTCTTTTGCCGCTCTTCTTTGATTTGCTACTTCTTCTTCTTTTTCTTTTTATTGCTTTGCTAGGGCATACTCACTTTATCTTGGATGTCACCTTTTTTAGTGATTTGGGCATGTCCCCTAGCATTTGAGTTTCTTGAGCTCCTTTTCATTGCTTTGTTAGAGCATACTCACTTTATCTTGGTTATCACTTTTTCTTGTGACTTAGGCATGTCCCCTAACATTTGAGTTTCTTGGGCTCTTTTGCCGTTTGGCTTTCTCACGGCTTTATCATCTTTTTTATCATTGAACTTTCAATTGCCCCCAGTGTGGGATGTGATCCTAGTCGGGATTTTTTTATGAAAGAAAAATTATTTAGGCTCAAAAGAGGATCATAAAGGATGTACTTATTTCAGAACGTGAAAGGAATAACAAAGATGGTCTTTTCTCATTTCAAGCACAAGCAGCTATAATCAATAAACTTTGACCTCATCTAGTGTGATAGTTTGGTCTTTGCAAAGAGATTCATTTCATGAGTCATGAGCAACAAGTTCACTACATACCATTATTCATACATTAAAAACTCATGTTTCAAAAGTCACGGGGTAATGGTGTTTATTTATTTTTTTCATATTCTTTAGCTTATAATTTAGTCACCTCAATAATGGAGTTGCTTGATTCACTTGTCATTCTACAAGTAAAATGTCAAAAATATCATTTTTGAATAAACATCAAATTATTTCTGAAATCAAAATGCCAGATCAATTTTTCAAAACTCCAATAGGGACACTGATTTTGGTCAAGAAGATGAATTTCGTCTATGAGATTAAGCAATGCTTCAAAAGTATATTTGTGAGTTCTTATAACAAAACTCTCTTAGGAAAATGAATAATACTTGGTCATAAACATGATTGAATAACAAACTCATTATTTCATTGAAACTTTGGAAAAGAAGTTCAATCAACAAAGAACTTATGTAAACATATTGGGCCATGAACATAAAAAGGGGCTAAACATTTAGCAATCATTGATTGGAATTTTTGAAATCTTTCAATCATTCATTCTCCTCAACAAAGGCATTTTTTCAACAGTTAGTTGAAGTCATATGCA